>Ga0247725_1000024_pt1 | contig 243310 bp, 197 predicted proteins | sample OKSTACKMCFT3sol_FD_183021 | JGI IMG/M metagenome (GOLD analysis project Ga0247725, IMG submission 183021) | Subsurface sediment microbial communities from gas well in Oklahoma, United States - OK STACK MC-FT3-sol | ecosystem: Environmental > Terrestrial > Deep subsurface > Rock core/Sediment...
TATCAGTTAGCTGGCTCGATGCCAGGTTAAATAAAGAAGCAAAAGAAACCGTAGTAAAAGCCGACCGAGATGGGCTAAGTGCTCGGGTATCGCCCAAGGGCAAAATTGTTTTTCAGTTTCGTTATCGGTTCGATGGCAAGCAACAGCGGGTAGACATAGGTACTTACCCCCTTATGAAGCTGGCTGAAGCCAGGAATGAGCTGGATAGGTTAAGGGCAGTACTTGATCAAGGCCGAAACCCCAAGCTCTACCTACAGCAGGAACGGGCTAAGTATTCTGCTAATCAAAGCTTCGAATCGATTTTTCGAGACTGGATAGACTCTGCCGGTAAGCAAGGGCTAAAGGAGAAAACGTGGCACTACCAAAAACGCAGCAGTGAAATATATTTGCTGCCCCGACTTGGCAAGTACCCATTAACTGACATCAATGAATTGTCCTTGCGAAACTGTCTTCGTGAGGTTTCGGAGTCGTCCCCTTCAAACACAGAACGTCTGGTGTCTGTGCTGCACAAGTTTTATGACTGGCTGATTGATGAACAAATTTTGGAAATTAACGCTGCCGCTGGGATCACAGCAAAAAAGGTTGGCGGTAAGAAAGGCAAACGAACTCGGGTGCTAAATGACAATGAGATCAGGATACTTTGGCGCTATTTGCATGAGTCAAAAATCACTGAGAAGAATCGCATCTACATAAAATTGCTTCTGTTATTGGGAGGCCGTAAGGGAGAACTCATTCAAGCTGAAAAGCATCACTTTGACTTGCAATCTGCAATGTGGACAGTGCCCATAGAGATCCGCAAACAAGGTGAGAAAATTGGAGCGCCGATCATGCGGCCATTAATCAAACCAGCTATCGAGCTGATTGAACTGGCGATGCAGATGAGCAAATCAACCTACTTGTTTCCTGCGAACGGACAAGAAGAGCTTGCCACAAATGGCTTTGATACCACTATTCCTAACAATGTGAAAATCTGGGCTCGCAGATCGCTTGGTATTGAGATGGAACACTGGTCTATGCATGATCTTCGCAGAACGATGCGAACGCGAATGTCTGCCATCACGACGCAAGAAGTTGCCGAGTTGATGATTGGCCACAGCAAAAAAGGGCTGGATGCTATCTACAACCAATATCAGTACCTGGACGAAATGCGTCATGCTTACGACGTTTGGTATCAACAACTAGAAACCATCATCGAGCCGACAGGCTTTCCATTCAACTGGCGTTTCGGACAATAAGGGGTAGCTGAATTAAGGAAGAGACTGAGCTAGTACAAATGACCGAGTCAAGTAGTGCATTTGGCTCGGTTTAGATTAGTTGTTTTTCCAGTTACAAAAAAACAACTTATCGAATAATTATTATAAGTCTCACGACGCCTCAGAGAGAGGTATTTGCAATTCATCCACAAGGGTTTGCTTAGATTTATACTCTAGCTCGCTTCTCTTTATTTTTAGCTTTTGTAATAAAGCACTATGAGTCACCTCGAAATCATTAAAAATTGTAGACCAACTTTTAACGTATACTCGAATTCTTTCATCCGCCCCGGAAACAAGGCCCGCGCCGCCCTTACCAGCAAGGTCTTTCAACCGCCTTGTAATTTGAGTATCATTCTGGGAGATTTTAGTTCCAACAAGAACAACATCAAATCTCATTCTCTCATCATTAAAGGCAGGATGCTTATCAAGTACCTCAGCATAACGTTCAGCTTGAGCTAAATGTTTCTTATTCAATGCTACACTTGGTCTTTTTATTTCAATGATCGTACATTTAATAAATTCTTCTTGTGTAGAATGATCAATTGTGACCATTTTGCGTGCAAGAAACAAATCTACTTGGCCTTTTGCCCCCTCTATGGTAGCGCCTTCAATAAGATCACTGGTACTGATATCGTCCCCATCCAATATTTCAATATCTGAATTCCGAAGATTTCTAGCTGTATTAGAAAAGTCATCCTCTTCGGCACCTATAGTTGTGTACTGAGGGCCAAACAACCATGTATTAGCCTCAATAATACCTTGTAAGTCTGGTGTTTCTAGAACTTCTTTAGCGTGCTCTTTAAAAAGGTACTTCATTTTCTGTACGACTAGATCTCGCTTATGAATGTGTCCAATCGTGCTAATTATATAATCAAGTTTAGATTTACTTATTTGAGATGCAAATTCATCCATTTGCTCCTTATTTAAGTCTAAAACGCCTTCCAATATATCTATCAAACTATCATTTTCACTTGATGTAGATAGCCTATCAAGCAAACCGATTATAATTTTTGTTTGCTTAGCCTTTAGCCCATTAAAAGCTGCTGGATCAGCAACGCAGATACTAGTTACTAATTTCTTCGTATGTGCAATTCTAAAGGAACGATCTTCGTCAGACTCCCAATTGTAAACAGGAAAATATCCTTTTTCTTCGAAAGAATCGACAAGCTGAACAGCTCTTTCTCTAAGGAACCCCTGATAAATCTCGGCTGTTTTGTTGCGCAGTTCTTTTAGCAGCATAGCTAAAACTTTATTCCCATCACTCTTTTCACTAATGAAGAGATCAGCATTTGGAGATGAGGTATCTTGAAAATTATCGAACCACTCAGATTGTATATATCCACTTATGAAAAAATTGTTTTTGTAGTTAAAACCAGTCAGATTTCTATACTTCTGATGTTCTTTTGAATCTCTAAAATAATTGTATGACTTTTCACCAGATGGTTTTTTTATCCACTGAATGATACTTGAACTAAATATATTTCCATCAACATCTATAAGCTCTTGAAACAACCTATGTTGGGGAGGCGTCACTCGGACTCTATTAACTGATATTTTAAGGTTAGAAAAAACTATTAGCTTCCAACCAAATTCATTTGAAAGCTCCTCCATGATATTTTCAATATTAGGGATTTTTTGAGATTTTTCACTCGTAATGCCCGTAAGAAATACTGATGTCCCACTTCCATTTGAAAGAATACTACTATGCTGTTCTTTATCGTCGATCAACTCAACTTTGTACGTTTTAATACGAGACGAGTCTATGGTAATACGTGCATTCTCAGATTGTCTTCTCGTAAGCCAGGTTGCTGTTGCAGCATATTTATGAAATGAATACCGCCCTCTGCCTTGACTGCCTTTTTGGGTAACCTGTTTTTTGGATGAGTCATCCCAATTATCAAAATTTCGGTCTAGGTTATGAAAGTCAATTCCTTCACCATTATCATGGATCTCTATTGACTCCACCCCGCCGAGATCACAGGTGTTAATAATGACATCAATATCTGATGCACCAGCATCCAAACCGTTCCAGATATATTCACTCAACATCTTCCAAGCGGGAATTGAGCCGAAACGTTTTTTTATCGACGCATTTGTAATACCTGTTGTCCGTTCTTGAGGAGTCGTCACTTACCTATCCATCCAATCAATAAAAAATCCATGCTGCTATCTTAGCCTAAGTTGGTGTACATATTAACTATATTGTTGGCACAAGCCGGCGTTTCAAAGCGTTAGTCCAAGCTCCAACAGAAAAACTAAGCTACGCTATCTATTCCTAATTCTTCTCATACTCCTCCAAGTCTTCAATGTGCCACAGCTTGTTTCGTGTATTTCGGTTGATACGAGGTTGCGGCAAGCTGCCATCTTTTATTCTTCGCCAGAGCGTCGTATAGCTAATGTGGTAACGAGCCATAACTTCGTAAGACGTTAGAAAAGGGGTTACTTGGTGCGCTACTGCTGTCATCTGCATTCTCCTGAAAATCAATGTAAAGCTATCATCGCCTGATTCATCACTTGTTGATGGTCAGAAAGATGCATGATTTGTTCAGAAGATCAGGCCCATACAAATGAACTTTTAGGACAGCAAGAAAGCAACCGGTAACCAACTCAACCGGCAAACAATTAGAGATAATCGCGAACGTCTTACCATCATTTCTCGATTTTTGGCATAAAAAATATAGGCAAGTTTTGGCTAAAACCCAGTAGGAACAAGGCCTACAGCTAGGTTTGTGTCATGGAATTTGGCTAAAAACGGTAAATATGGCGATTTGTACTCAAGTTTGTACACACTTTCCGAGGTTACGCTTGAACATCATTGAAAAGCAAAGAAACGAGAAAAAGACAAAAAGCCTTTAAATTCAGTGCGTAGAGATGTGATTGTGGTGTGCAATGAAAGGTGATTTTAAGCGTTGAAAGGCTGGGCGGCATCAGGGTGAGAGATAATCGCAAAAGTGCGGCGTTTGTTAATTTCTTCTAAAAACAGTTCGGTAGTCATGCCATCCAACTTGATCAATAAACAAAGCTCACAACATAGCCAAAAGGCAAAGTGAGTCACGCCCTAAGTAATTGCAGTTACAGCACGACGGCTGGCGAACGAGACCCCATGAACATAGATACACTATGGGATTGGGGCGAGCGAACGACACCAACAAAGCTGTAGCTTCAAGTACGACGGGTGTTTGCAGGGAAATTTCGCGCGATTATAGCAGCAAGCAGAGCATAGGCACAGAATTTAGCCACTTTAGGTGGGGAAATTATCTGTCGGAGCTGTGAATTGAGCCTTAGCCTAAAGGTAAAGCCATTAAAATTGCGTCTTCACGGCCTGTCGCTGTTGGGTAATAACTAGGGCGTAAACCGGTTTGAATAAACCCACATTTTTCATAGAGTTTGATAGCGTTCCTATTGGATTGGCGAACTTCCAACCAGCAGTCCAGTGCTTCTAAATCCTGAGCCTGAGCAATAAAGTGCTGCAGCAGTTGCTGGCCGTAACCTTTGCTCTGGGCTTTAGGCGCCACGCCAATATTAAACAAACTGGCTTCTACTGCGACTTTTTCGCCTATATAAAAACCTATAATGGCGTCGTCATCATCCAGCAGCACCGCATTAAAATAGCGCTCACTAAAGCAGGTGTTAAAGGTGCCTTCCGACCAGGGATGACTATTGGCACTTTGTTCTATCTGCAGCATAGCTGGGATATCGGCAGGGGTGGCACTACGTAGTAACGGCATGGTTCAGCTCTCTTGCTGGAGGCACAACCAGAGCAGCTTTTTCTGCTGGGCTGACTGTAATAATTCAATCGAAGGTGTTACTAAGAGTCCGTTTTGCAACATAGGTTCAGTACTGCTTGGGTTTAACCGCCACTGCAGATCAGGTTGATACTCATTGATCGCCGCAAAAACGTCTTTAGAGAAGGTCAGCTCAGGATCAGGTTCTGAGTAGGAATCAATAGACACCGGCACTGCGGTATCTACCACTTCAGCTACAGCAGCTATATCTGTTTCAGGTTCAGCCTGCAGCGCGATATCAGCTTCAGGCATTTTGGCCAAAGCAGAAAACTCTTGATGTAATTCAAGTGGTTGTATCTGGAGTAAGTGCAGCAGTTGCTGCTTAGATGATAAAGAATTCATATCAAAATGAAGTGGCAGGGGCAGAGGGATTCGAACCCCCAACCATCGGTTTTGGAGACCGCTGTTCTACCAATTGGAACTATGCCCCTAGCGTTGGAGGCGCCATTATACAAAACAGAGTTCAAAGGTAAAGCAAAAATCTGTTGGCACTGATTTAACTGCACACAAAACATACGTTTCATTCCTTTAAGGCCCTATATTTGTTTAGCAGCCTGCTTTTCAATCGTAAAATTCGATGCTGACAAGCTTATTATTTCGTTTTCATCGAAGTATTTATCAAGCTTATGCTGTGGTCATTCACTCAAAGGAGATTAATCATGAGCACAGTAAAAGACATATTTCAGCGAGAATTTCCGCGCCTGCAACAAGACGATACGATAGTTGAGGCTGTGCAGCAACTAAGACAGTTTAACCTGACCGGCGCTCCAGTATTCGATAAAGAACAGCAACTGGTGGGTTATTTGTCTGAGCAAGACTGTTTAACCGCTATGTTACACGCCAGCTATTTCTGCAGCCTGCACAACACCATAGCTCAAGTGATGAGTAAAAAGGTGGTCACAGTGCTGACGTCTGATAGCGTGGTGGATGCAGCAGTGATCTTTACTAGCCTGCATCTGCACCAGTTGCCTGTACTGGAGAATGGTGTGGTGGTTGGGGTACTGAATAGAGGTCAGGTAGTGAGAGCGCTGGAGGCTTCGCTTGGGGAATGCTATGGCGGGGAACGGGCGGCTTAGTTGGGTTTAGAGTTTGGGGTTTGAGGTTTGAGGTTTGAGGTTTGCAAATCTGAACAGCAAAAGAGCCATTGCAGAAGCTAAGACTTAGGGGCAGGAGAGGATTGCGTTTGCCGTCCTGGCAAACGTCCCTGCGGGACCGCGCGGAGCGCGTCCAAAATCGTTCCTGACGATTTTGTCGAACCTAGCGTAGGATCTCATCCGCCTGTGTCCACCATCGCCGATCTATTTGACTGAATTTTAGATACAAAAAAACCTGCACTTAGCAGGTTTAGTTGTGGTGGACGCAGGAGGATTCGAACCTCCGACCGCTCGGTTCGTAGCCGAGTACTCTATCCAGCTGAGCTATGCATCCATCTGGTACTTTCTTTCTTGCAAATCGCTGTTGTAGTTAAGTGGTGGACGCAGGAGGATTCGAACCTCCGACCGCTCGGTTCGTAGCCGAGTACTCTATCCAGCTGAGCTATGCATCCAATTCTTAACAGTACAACTGGCGGAGAAGGAGGGATTCGAACCCTCGATAGAGTTTCCCCTATACACCCTTAGCAGGGGTGCGCCTTCAGCCACTCGGCCACTTCTCCGCACTACGTTGCGGCGTGTATATTAATGTCTCAGGAAAATAAGTCAAACAATTTTTGGAGCTGGAAAGCGCGTTTGCTGACCTTTTAAACAATTCGACTAATTATTCGCTACAAAGGGTTAAAAATATACAATTTCTAAAAGTGGCAACAGTTATAACTTATTGATCGTCATCGCCGCTAAAGCCACCTGGAGTGCCTTTTTCAGCCTGAATGCGCATGTAAATTTCTTCTCTGTGCACTGAAACTTCTTTTGGCGCATTTACACCAATGCGAACCTGATTTCCTTTGACGCCTAAAACCGTGACCGTGACTTCGTCACCAATCATCAGTGTCTCACCAACACGACGCGTTAAAATAAGCATTCTTTGCTCCTTTTGTATGATCCCAGCTTCCAATGGTAACGCTTGTCTTAAGCATACTGCGCATACCTGTCTGTCTTATGATAACTCAGCTGACAAATTTATGAAAACCTTGAAATTAATTAACTGAACCCAATAAGGCAGAGTGTAAAGCGACAGCTACTTTATTCAATTCAGCTTCTGGTAACACAATAGATAATTTAATTTCGGCACAACTCACTGCCACCGCCTGAACGGCCAAAAGCTGCAATTGTTCAAATACTGTCGCTGTAATGGCAGGATTTGATTTCAGCCCTATCCCTACTATAGATAACTTGCCCAAAGACTTCCTGCTTTGCAGCGTAAAATTTTTGTTCTTTTTCAGTTCATTACAAATATCTTCTACAGTGCTCAGGTCATTTTGGTTCAAACTGAACTGCATCTGCACTAAACCGGACTGCGTATATTCCACCCTGAGCATATCGGTCTCGATAGCTAAACGGGAAAACTCCTTCAGCAAAGCTATGTGCTGATCCTGACTTACATCATTCAGCTCCAGCCAAACTTCACCGCTCTGGCAGGCCAGTCCTGTTACCGCTGGTACACTCATGCTCTGGTCCTCATAACACACTAAAGTTCCCTGGTCGGGCCTGAAGCTGGATAACACTCGCACAGGCACCCTATGCATTGCGGCGTATTCAACAGAGCGGGAATGCAATACTTTGGCCCCTAGGCTGGCTAGCTCGAGCATACTGGACGCATCGACATAAGGCAGCCGGAATGCATCTGCACATACTCGCGGGTCCATACTGTAAATACCATCGACATCAGTAAATATCTGACACTCGTCGGCTTTTAAAGCCGCAGCTAAAGCCACTGCTGTGGTATCAGAACCACCGCGGCCTAAAGTCGTGATATTGCTTTCGATATCTCTGCCCTGAAAACCTGCAGCAATCACAATATGGCCTTGCTCCAGCTCCTGCCATAAACGTTCTGTGCCTACAGATAAAATACGGGCACGACTAAATTTATTGTCAGTCAGAATACCAATCTGGTCAGCCAGTAGTGATACTGCAGGATGACCGCGTTTAATCAGCGCCATCGCCAGCAAAGCTATACTGACCTGTTCACCGCTGGCGGCGAGCATATCCAGTTCCCGAGTCGCAGGACGGCTGTCAATCTGATGCGCCAGCCCAAGCAGCCTGTTGGTTTCACCTGCCATAGCAGACACCACCACCACCACTTTATGACCGGCATGCACAGTTTGAATCACCTGTTCTGCCACAGCTTCGATACGTTCGGGGGTACCTACTGAGGTACCCCCGAATTTTTGTACATATAAAGCCACTGAGCGTTACAGCTTAGCCGCAATATAGTCGGCAGCAGCTTTGAGCACGCCAGGTAAAGCAGCCACATCAGTGCCACCTGCCTGAGCTAAATCAGGCTTACCACCGCCTTTGCCCCCTACTTGCTCTGCAGCCCAGCCAATCAGCTGACCCGCTTGTACTTTAGCTGTTAAATCAGAGGTGACGCCTGCAATTAAACTAACTTTGCCATCAGCTGCTGTGGCCAGTAACAAAATGCCTGAACCTAATTTGTTTTTCAGCTCATCGACCATAGTACGGAAAGCTTTTGGATCAGCGCCCTTCAGCTCTGCAATCAGCACTTTCACGCCGTTAATCACTTGCACCTGCTCCAGTAAGGAAGCACCGGCAGCGCTGGCCAGCTTAGCTTTTAATTGCTCCAGCTCTTTCTCTAAGGCTTTGCGGCTGTCCATCGCTTGCTGCACTTTTTCAGCAATAGAAAATATATCGCCTTTGAGCATTGAAGCCACAGTTTGAGCTTGTTGTTCCAGCTTATGCACAAAAGCTAAAGCGCCTTCGCCAGTCACAGCCTCAATACGGCGAATACCTGCAGCTATGCCGCTTTCGACCACAATTTTAAATAAACCTATATCGCCAGTGCGGGACACGTGAGTACCACCACAGAGTTCAATTGAGAAGTCGCCCATGCTCAGCACACGCACTTCGTCATCGTATTTTTCGCCAAACAGCGCCATAGCGCCTGCGGCTTTGGCTTCATCGACATTCATCAGACGGGTCAGTACTTCGTGGTTTTGTTGTACTTGCTCGTTGACCAGTTGTTCGATACGGCGGATTTCATCGGCTTTGACTGCTTCAAAATGCGAGAAGTCAAAACGTAAACGCTCTGAACCTACTAAAGAACCTTTTTGTGTTACGTGCTCACCCAAGACAGTGCGAAGCGCAGCATGCAATAAGTGTGTGGCAGAGTGGTTTTTACGAATAGCTTCTCGACGGGCATTATCAATGGCTGCATCGACTAAATCGCCAATAGCCAAAGCGCCTTTTAAACTGCCTTTGTGAGCAAAAGCTTTACCCAGTTTGATGGTGTCAGCCACTGTAAATACAGCGCCATTGGCTAGCGTTAACACACCAGCATCACCTGATTGACCACCGGACTCGGCGTAAAAAGGCGTTTGATCCAGGATCACCAGCGCTTGCTGTCCATCTGTCAAAGAGTTAACAGCATTGCCTTCCAGCAGAATTTCGACCACTTTGGCTTTGCCCTGAATCTGGGTGTAGCCGGTAAAGTCGGTGCACTGGGCCGAAGTTAATGCCTGGTTGTAATCAGCTCCAAAGTTAGAAGCTTGTTGAGCGCGTTTACGCTGCGCTTCCATCGAAGCTTCAAAGCCGGCCTGATCCACAGTTAAACCGCGCTCACGCGCCACATCGCTGGTTAAATCCAGTGGGAAACCGTAGGTGTCATACAGCTTAAAGGCGACTTCGCCAGGGATCACAGTGCTGCCATTCAGTCCTGCTAAAGCCTCTTCCAGAATACCCAAACCACGCTCTAAAGTTTTACCAAACTGCTCTTCTTCCAGCGCCAGCACTTTTTCAATCACGGCCTGCTTTTCAATCAGTTCAGGGTAAGCTTCACCCATTTGTTCGGCTAAAGCGCCGACTAATTTGCTAAAGAATACGCCTTTAGCACCCAGCTTGTTACCGTGACGGATAGCGCGGCGAATAATACGGCGCAGCACATAACCGCGGCCTTCGTTGGATGGCATCACGCCATCAGCTACTAAAAACGAGCAGCTGCGGATATGGTCAGCGACGACCCGTAACGACTTGTCGTTTAAGTCTTTCGCACCAGTAATTTCCGCTGTGGCTTTAATCAGCGCGGCAAAGGTGTCGATTTCGTAGTTGCTGTGGACGTTTTGCAAAATTGCTGCAATACGTTCCAAGCCCATGCCTGTATCCACGCTTGGTTTTGGCAGTGGTTCCATCCGGCCATCGGCGTGACGGTTAAACTGCATAAAGACGTTGTTCCAGATCTCAATAAAACGGTCGCCATCTTCTTCTGGAGAGCCCGGTGGACCACCCCAGATATGATCGCCGTGATCATAGAAAATTTCAGTACAAGGACCACAAGGACCAGTGTCACCCATAGCCCAGAAGTTATCTGAAGCATAAGGTGCGCCTTTGTTATCGCCGATACGGATAGCGCGCTCAACTGGCACACCAATCTCTTTGGTCCAGATATCAAAAGCTTCGTCGTCTGTGGCGTAAACAGTGATCCAGAGTTTTTCTTTTGGCAACATCACGACTTCAGTTAAAAACTCCCAGGCGTATTTAATAGCGTCCTGTTTGAAGTAATCACCGAAACTGAAGTTACCCAGCATTTCGAAGAAGGTATGGTGACGGGCTGTATAGCCTACGTTTTCTAAATCGTTGTGTTTACCACCGGCGCGTAAACAACGTTGTGCTGTCACAGCGCGGTTGTAGCTACGTTTATCCTGGCCTAAAAACACATCTTTAAACTGCACCATACCTGCGTTGGTGAAAAGTAAAGTGGGGTCATTGCCCGGGATCAGTGAACTACTGCTAACGATTTGGTGGCCTTTACTGGCAAAAAAGTCCAGGAAAGCGCGGCGAAGTTGTGCCGAAGTCATATACATATCTTACTCTTCTTTAAGCTCTGCAAATACAAGTTGGATGATGTCACTACCAAAGCCACGGCTTTGTAAGTAACGCATCCGTTTAAGTTTGTCCTGATAATCCACTATGGGTTTATCCGCATATTTTTTCCGGTACGCTGAAGTTGCGACCTCAAACCAATCGATATCTAATTCTTCCAGCAGCTGCTGTTGTAGTTCTTTTTTAATGCCCTGCTGCGCACAAAACTGGCTAATGTAAAACCATCCATAGCCTTTATGCAACTTTGCATTGACCTGCATACGGGCGTAACGTAACTCGTTTTGATAATCCCGTTGCTGCGCCCACTCCAGCAATTGGCCAGTTTGTTCCGCCGAAGCGCCTTTTAGCTTTAATTTTTGTTTCAGCTCCAGCGCACTGTATTCACGGCGTGACAACAAGCCTAACAGCCATTGTCGCAATTCCTGCTCCGTTAGAAGCTTTGGCTCTTGCGAAGGCTGAGGCTCTGTCATGCTTATACTTCCAATACCGCAGGTGCTGAATTATCCAACTGTAAGGCAAAAAACGCGCTGAAGGATAAAAAGAACGCCACTTGCAGCAGTGGAACTATGACAATAAAAGCAAAACCCAAAGTCACAACACCTAACATACCTAAACCAACTGATAAAATACCAAATAAAGTTAAGGCGCCGACATTACGCCAGCAGGCGGTCAGACTGGCGACTAAAATCGCCTGTAAACGTTGTTCATTGAGGAAATAGGCGATAGCGACCGCATAAGCAAACAACATAAAGACTAAACTAAGGACTGCAGCGAGCAAAAACATGGTGACAGGGTCTACCACACCAGCCTGCGTCTGCTCCATCAACTGGGCGGCCAATAGCATCAGAGGAATATTCGCCAGCAAGTTGGCTCCGGCCAGCCGGATGAAAGTGCGACGATATCGTTCTTCTTTAAACACGCTAAAAAGTAATTGAAAATTCACCGCTTGTTGTTGCTGCAACAGTACTATGGTTTTATAAAAACCTGCAGTGAGAAATGGATTCGCCAGCACCAGGATCACGCCAAGTACAGGGTGCAGCTGAGCCACTAAACTTAAAATGGTGGTAAAAGCGACCATAGCAATCAGAGTCGAAGGCGCTTGGCGGAATAATTCCCATGCTTTAGTCAGCCATGACAAAGCAGCCTGCATAGGCACCCGGCGTATAATAAGTTTTACCTGCACTTTCTGATCCACGAACTTCAACCCTTCTTTCACTTCGGCAGCCGCAACTCTGATAGTTACGAAATGAGGCGTATCTTACTGCAAAAAGGCTCTGTGTAAGAATAGCTGGCGCAGAAAAAGCAGGTTTTAGCAGCGGATTATCAAAATTAACTACAGCCAGGCTCTGGATTAAAGAAAAACGGCGGGCAGTGCTTATCACTGCCTCAACGCAGCAGATACAATTCGAGTTCAGGCGAAAAGTAGTATTAGCAGGAGAGTGTTGCACTGAGAATACCCACTTTAACAGCGCGAGTTGCCCCAGCTCTTATTGTGATCTGCGTCGTTCAAAGCAACGTAAAAACTGATAGACAACTAGTTAGTTGCTGAGGCTCCGGTTTTGCATTAGACAATCGCATCATGCTTGCGCCAAATAAATGATAAAAACAGTAAAACCAAAACCACCAAAAGACAAATCGGTCATTTCATAACCAAAAACCTTGTACCTGTCGCAAACTGATAAATTCTGCAACCTAGTTCTCTATAATAGTCCCCAATTTTTAAGTTATAGGCAGTAGCATGTTCGGAACTAAGTTAAAAACAGAGCTTCAATCTTGTAAAGCTGAACTGGATGCCAGTAAAGCAGATAGTAAAGCTATTAAAAGTAATGTGGCTTTGATTGAGTTCAAAGCCGATGGCACCATCATAGACGCCAATGAACTTTTCCTTGCGACTGTTGGCTATAGACTGGAAGAAATCCAGACTAAACATCACGCTATGTTTTGCTACAAGGCGGACAGCTCCAGTCCTGACTACCAGAGATTCTGGGCTGAATTGGCTAAAGGCCAGGCCAAACATGGCCGTTTTCGCCGTGTAACCAAAAGCGGCCAGCAGCTTTGGTTAGAGGCCACCTATTTCCCTGTGCTTGATGCGCAAAACAACGTCAGCAAAGTGATTAAAATTGCGTACGATGTCACACAACAAACGGAAAACCTAACAGAGCAAAACGCTATTTACGCTTCTATTGATAAAGCTATGGCTGTGATTGAATTTACCCCTGAAGGCTTTATTGTAAATGCCAATCAGAACTTCTTAACCTCAATGAACTACTCATTGGCGCAGATCAAAAATCAGCACCACAAGATATTCTGCGACGACCAGTTTTATCTGGAAAACCCTGATTTTTGGAAAAAGTTATCATCCGGACAATTAAACTCGGGAAAATTCCAACGTTTTGATGCGAAAGGCAACGAAGTTTGGCTGGAAGCTACTTACAACCCTGTGCTGAATTCCGAAGGTAAAGTGGTTAAGGTGATCAAGTTTGCATCTTTGATCACAGAGCGGGTCAAACAGGCCGAGCGAACCAAAACAGCAGCCCATCTTGCTCATCAAACGGCCATGGAAACCTTTAATGTGGCAGAACAAGGCAAAGCAAATATAGACTCGTCACGAGCTCTGGCGCTGGAAATTTCAGAGACAGTAAAACGTACTGACACAGTGATCCTTAGCCTGAGCGAGCAAGCAAAAGAAATCTCCAATATGGTAAGCATTATCAAAAGTGTGGCAGAACAGACCAACTTATTAGCGCTCAACGCGGCCATTGAAGCGGCAAGAGCTGGTGAAGCAGGTCGTGGATTTGCTGTAGTAGCTGACGAAGTCAGACAACTGGCATCCAGGACCAGCAGCGCATCCAATGAAATTTCCAATGTGGTATCACGCAATCTGGAGGTCACACAACAAGTGCTGGACGCCATTAATTCTATTGATGGATTAAGCGGGAGAAACCGGGAAATGATAACCCAACTGTCTGATATTATTGACGAGATTGAAAACGGCGCTCAAAAAGTAGTGTCTTCAGTTTCAGCCATACAGTGATGTGTTTGCTCTCTATCCTTTAGTTAAAAAACAGGCGGCTTAAGCCGCCTATTTTAGTTGGACTGCCAGAGTTTATTCTTTGACTATGTCCATTTCTTTAATCAGGTTAGTGGCACCATCTACGTTTTCCATTTGCCACAGCATATAACGGCTGTCGACGTGGATAGATCGGTTGGCTGCAGGGTCATAATCCCAATTGCCGATAATACCTTCAATCACGCCATCAAATAACAAACCAACTAACTCGGCTTTGCCATTTAACGTCGGAGATCCTGAGTTACCCCCTGTAGTATCCACTGTACTTAAGAAGTTCACCGGCAAATTGTTATAGACCGCATCTTTATAGATGCCAAAGTCAGCCTCTTTTAAGGCTTTCACCTGAGCTGGTGGCGCATCAAAAGGATCCACTCCGGTTTGTTTCTGCAAAATACCAGCTGCGGTAGTAAATGGCTGATAGGACACTGCGTCTTTTGGCTGATAACCTTTGATAGAACCATAAGTAACACGCAAAGTGCTGTTGGCGTCAGCATAGACTGGTTTACCATTGGCCTTATTAAAGGCAATGATGGCTTCCATCACTTGAGGACGGGCTACAGCCAGCTTACCTTTATGTTCTTTATCTGCATTTTCCAGAGCGAGTTCCGTCTCATACATCGCCACTGCGTATTGGATTAACGGATCTTCGCTGGCTTTGAATTCTTCAACAGATTTACCCATCCAGGCTAAACGCTCTATTTCATCAGACAGCTTAGTCGCCTGATACAGCCCTTCGAGTTTAGTGCGCAGCGCGGCCAGATCCAGCTCGCCAGAACCTATACCAAAATAGGTATCCAGAGCAGACAAGCGCTGTTTAGCTGGTAATTTAGCGTAGTGTTGCAGGAAATGCAGCATCAGCTCTTGCTCCACTTTGGCATCAAAGCTGCGGGATAAACGTTTCATACTGGCAGAAAAGCGCTCTAAATCACGCTGTTGGAAACCAATTTCACGTTCTGCGTCAGGCTTTTGCTGCTCATGGGCTAAGCGGTATAACCTTTTGGCGGTATTAAACAGCTGACCATAACTCAAATAACCTAAAATCAGGTCGCGCTGTTGGTTTTGCTGCTCTTCCACTAACAATTGTTGCAGGCTGCGAACAGCAGGCGCATATTTGGCCTGACGAGCCGGGCTGGATTTAATCCAAAGATTCAGCGCTTTATCAAACTGATCTTTACGCTGCTGAGTATCGCCCTTTTGGTAGCTGGCGATCATGCCTTCGAAATTTTTGGCATAGTTCGCTAAAGACGCCAAAATGCTTTCGTATTTAATACGGGCCTCAGAGCCTTCAGCTGAATGCTGTTTAATCACAGCTATAGCTTCTTCGCGATAGGCCTTGGATAAAGGCAATACCTGGGTGAACTGATTTTCAACTTCTGCAGCAGTATTGTATCTGTTGGTGCGGCCCGGGTAACCAATCACCATGACAAAATCATTTTCTTTCAGCGGCTTAGCCGACACTTTTAAATAAGATGGCGGAGTAAAAGGCACATTGTCGGCACTGAAATCAGCAGGTTGACCATCTTTGCCGACATAAGCGCGGTAAAACGAATAATCTCCGGTGTGGCGCGGCCACATCCAGTTGTCAATATCGCCGCCAAATTTACCTATGCCTGAAGCTGGCGCATGCACTAAACGCACATCGCGAATTTCCATCTGTTTGATCAGGTAGTACTCCAAACCACCATGAAAGCTATAGACATCACAGCGATAGCCTGGCGTTTCACAAGCAGCAACCTGCTCTTTACGCAGCTCATCAATACGGTCAAAGCGGGCTTTACCTTTCAGTTGTGGTGTCAGTTCCTGATTGATTTGAGGGGTGATATTGACGACTTCCTGAGTCACAAAAACTTTAGAACCTGGAGCTGCAGGTAATTCTTCGTCCAAATCTTTGGCTAAAAAGCCTTTGGCCAACAAATTGTTTTGAGCTGTACTGTTGTGCTGAATGCTGCCATAAGCACAGTGATGGTTAGTCACCACCAGACCCTGATTAGACACAAAAGAGGCAGTACAGCCACCCAAACTGATCACCGCATTCATTGGAAAAGCTGTGAGCTGGGCAATACTTTTAGCATCAATTTCCAAACCTTTTTCTTTGAGGAGTTGTTCAAGTTCAGGTAACTGATGAGGTTGCCACATACCTTCATCGGCATGGGCAAAAGTGGCGACGGACAAAGCCAACGCAAGCAGAGTTTTTTTCATTTGGAATTTCCTTGGCATAGAGGCCCAGACAAACTAACAGTATCAGCGCTGTGCACTACTACTGTTGCGGGTAACAGCCTTCATTGTGCGATATTTTGCTGTAAAGTAAAACGGCCATAGGCTTGAATTTCTGCACTATTTACCCCATAAACTGAATTCTGATATTCAAGGAGCAGTAATGGAACGACTAATTGAAAAAACAATGTACGCAACACGCTGGCTAATGGCACCTATTTACCTTGGTCTGAGCTTGGCCTTGCTGGCGCTTGGCATAAAGTTTTTTCAGGAAGTTTTTCATATAGTGCCAGTCATTTTTAGCTTGAAAGAAGTCGATCTGATTCTGGTCGTATTGTCTTTAATTGATATATCGCTGGTAGGTGGTTTAATTGTGATGGTGATGTTTTCCGGCTATGAAAACTTTGTCTCCAGACTGGATATCGAAGGCGACAGTGACAAATTAGGCTGGCTAGGCAAACTTGATTCCAATTCTCTGAAAAATAAAGTTGCAGCTTCGATAGTCGCTATTTCTTCTATTCATCTGCTGAAAATTTTTATGGATACAGAAAATATTCCGAACGACAAAATCATGTGGTATCTGCTGATCCATATGACCTTTGTATTGTCGGCCTTTGCCATGGGTTATTTAGATAAAATAACCAAAGAGGCTGGAAACAAAGACAACTTCTAACAGAGTTAACAGTGTGCTCAGCCCGGTGAATACCGGGCAACTCTGTCTTGGCTTTCTGTATTGCTTTCACTGCTTTGCAGTCAGTTTGGCTTTCCAGCCCGGGTAAGCTTTTAGCACAGCTTCAGGGTTGGATTGATACCAGCCATAGCCCATCTGTCTTTCAATCGACAGCTTATCCATAGAACTCACCACCTTACCGTTTCGATCGACAAACAAAGGTTGTTGCTGCTGTAAATCATAAAATCTGGCCCACAGTGGCTTAGCTCCGGTTTTATGCACAAAGCGCACGCCGTCTTCACTGCGCTGCATTTGGGTATCCCTGATTTGTTTGGCCTTAAACCAGCGCACTGCAGCCTCTATACTGGCAATCTGCGCTGCAGTTGGCTCTGGCTGTTGCATCAGTAATAAGGTAATACCTGCACTTTCACTGCTGACCAAGGATGCCAGCTCATAGGCTCTGGCTTTGACTGGTAGAAAACTGACAGGGTCATGCTGAGCTCCCCATACGGTCAAGTCGCCATTGAGTTTGACCTGAGCCTGTAACAACCAGTCCAGACCACGCTGAAATTGCTTGCCTGCTTGCTGCCTGACAGCAACAGGCAAATAGTCAAAATCTGTTGCTGTGGCGACTTGCTGCAATAGTTTCAGTAAATTAAGCATCACATCGTCATTTAAAGTCACAGCATCATGATAGCCGCCACGCAGCGGATAGGTCTGAGCAAATCCACCGTTCGGATACTGAGCCTCTAACACAAAACGTATTGCCCGCTCTATAGCGCGCTGTAGCACGGGCTTTAATTCGCTACGGGCATACGACAAATAACTGTGTAGCCACAGGATCTGTGTACTGGTGGCGCCATTATCAAAGGTTGGAATATAGTCTTTCTCAACCCCAAATTGCTGCCCTGGTCGCCTGTTTTGACTGGCCATGTCCGTTCTTTTGCTCCAGCCACCTGAAGGCGTCTGGAAAGACAAAATAGCCAGAGCTGTAGGCTCAGCTGCAGCCGATAACCAAAAGGCCGGATCTGGCTGGGTTTTAAAGCCAAAGTGTTTATGTTTAGCAGCTTTTGTCGCCCGGCTTTGACCAAGCTGCTTTAATTCAGCCTGAAGCAACTGCCGGTCCTGCTGCAATAGCTGCTCTGAGCGGGAAAAATACTGCTGCCACTGCGCTTGCTGACTGACCTGCTGACGCCAGTCAGTCGCAAAATCTGCAGAGTCCTGCGCTGCAAAGCACAGAGCACTCAGGCTAAACAGCAGACTACACCATAATGTCTTCATCAATAACTCCGCAGTCCACAAGAGCCAAAACTGGCTCTTGTGGTTCGCTTATGAACGGACTCAGAATGATCCTCGGATCCCCACCAGATACTGCCGGCCAGTCAGCAGATATTCTGCTGGCCTTGGGGTATAAACATCGTTCCACTGCTCTGTTGCATCATTGGTCAGATTGATCGCTTCAAAGGACAGCGACAGGTTATCGTTAATTTCGTAGCGGGACGAGAAATTCAGCTGGCCTTTGTCGCCATAACCACGGCCAAAGCTGGCTTCATCTTTGTATTTATCCAGATATTCCTTGATATAACGTTCGCGGAAGTTATAGGAAATACGTGCGCTCCATTGATCCTGTTCGTAATACAAGGTTGCGTTGTAACTTAAACGCGAGGTTTCCTCTGCCAATAAACTGCTGACCACACCGGTAAATGGGTCCTCAATATCCCTTTTGTAATCAATCCAGGTCAGGTTGGACTGCCAACCAAAAGCGTTAAAAGGTTCAGGCAGAAAACTAAAAGGTTGCTGATAAATAAACTCTGCTCCGCGCACGCCTTCAGCCGGCGTGTTTTGCAGCTGGGTCACGTCCCAGGTGATGGTCGATGGGTCAACATCACCTAAATCTATCCCCATGGACTGCAGCTGTTCTCTGGTAAATACTTCTTGTGCAGATCCTTTGCTTAATCCTGTAATGTCTTTATAAAACACAGCCAGAGCCAGCAGCGATTCCTCGGCAAAATACCATTCCAGCGCCAGATCAATCTGGTCTGATTCGTAAGGTTTCAAAGTAGGGCCTGCGCCTAGTTCAATAGTGGCTGTTGGATCTTTCGAATCCGGCGTATTGACCTTAATAGCAGAAGCCAAATCAGCAATGGCTGGTCTGGTAATAGCTTGTGACAGGCTAAAACGAGCCACCAGATCATCAGTCAAATCATACGCCAGGTTCAGCGATGGCAGCACGTCATTACTTTCACTGACTGTTTCTCGGAAACCATAACCAGAGTTAAATTCAGCGCCAGCGCCCCGTCCAGCGGTGTAACCGTCGGCATAAATATGGTCCAGATTGACAATGCGTGAGGTGTTTTTGTTATCCAGAACACGAACCCCTATATTACCGCGTAGCCCCCGGTTCCAGATCTCCCTAGAAAAATCTAGCTGTAGATAAGCACCGGCAACTTGCTCTTCCACATCATAAGTTGAAGCATACCTTTCTTTGGCTTCGAACAAAGCTTCGCCATTAAATGCAGCCAATACCTTAGCGTAGTCAGCCGTTAGCCAGCTACTTGCATTGAGCGTAGAGCTGCCGGGTACTGATGCGGCATTGCCAAAGTGCTGACCAGCCTGACGAAGAGACAAGGCGTACAAAGCACCAGCGGTTTTATCCGCTGCCATTTGCTGCACCAGCACTTCAGCACTTTCACCGCTGGTTTTGTTGGTCGCGGTGTTTAGTGCCTTCCAGGCGTTATCCCCTTGCACGTTGGCCGTGTTAAACACCCTGTGATTAAGACCAAACTTCAGGCTGTAATCATCACTCAGCACATAAGTAAAACTCAGCGAAAAATTACTATTATCGCTATTGATCGCCTGAGTTTTTTTCCGCACCAAACCCAAGCTGTATAAGTCAGGATCCAGCATCAGTTGTTGTAGCTCAGCCGAAGTGTAGCTTTGGCCTGGTTTCTGCGCAGGAGCAAAAGCAAGAGAAGGCATAGTCATATTCATCACTGCGCTACCTATGCTGCTGCCGGTTTGGCCCATTAAAGCCACAGGATCGACGCTGCTGTCATAACTCCAGGCAAAAGTGGAGTTAAACGAATCGAGGCCAAAGGTATGTTGAAATGGGATATCCAACTTGGACTCACCGTAACCGGCCAAAGCCACCATACTCAGCTGATCAGTCAACTGCCAGTCAGCGCTGAGAGTGACCTGATTAAAATCAGATTCGGATAAATCTTTACGCGCCTCGGAACGGATTGGTACGCCGGATAAAACACCAGCCACTACCGTCTTGTTGCTATCAACCATCAGGTTTTCGGCATACAACTTGGTTTTACTGCTGACATTACCCCGCAGCAATGCAGAGTATTGAAATTCATCCATGGTACTGTCGAGCTCGGCATGCAGCAGATCCAGATTAAACTTCAGTGCATCCGTGGCCTGATATTGCACAGCCCCCGTCAAACCAAGCCTTTCCTGCTGCTTGTTAAAGATGGAATAACGCGGGATACGAGGCACATACAAGCCTTCCATATTTGCATTGGTATAGGCGCCTTTAGGTGATAACTGGAACACTGGAGCAGCGGTCAGTTTATTGTTAGGTGAATCTTTCGCCCAGGATGGGTTATTGATGTTCCAGCGTCCCGTGGTTGAACCTTCACTTTGCACCAAACCTTCAGAATAAGCTGCAGAGAATAGTACGCCAAACTTATTGTCCCAGTTCTGGCTGACCATAAAAGAACCGCGGGGTGTGACCTCTTCAGCAACATCGTTGTAGCGACCGTTTAGGTTGTACGCAAATTTGCGGCCCTGATACTGAAAAGGTCTGGCTGTTTGTAAATTAACATTACCGGAAATACCGCCGTCTTCCAGCTCAGCAGAAGCAGTTTTGTTCACGTCAATCTGGGTAAATAATTCAGAGGCAAACACGTTAAAGTCAAAAGCACGGCTTTTATTGGCACCACCTGCAGCATCAGTGGCGGCGCCAGCAGACGCGGATTCCATACCGTTAATAGTGGTCTTCACAAAAGTAGCACCCAGACCCCGCAAACTAATTTGACGACCTTCGCCCGCGTCCTGCTCTATGGCAATACCTGGTACCCTGGCCAGTGAATCGGCAATATTCAGATCCGGAAACTTGCCCAAATCCTCTGCCAGAATGGTTTCTTTTGAGCCCACAGCCTCACGTTTGGACATCAAGGCCACATTTAAACTGCCACGAAAACCTGAGACTTCGATACGCTCAATCTCTTCATTTTTTTGCGAAGTTTTACTGGCGGATTCAGCCTGAGTTTCTTGCTGCTGTTCTGCTTGCTGAGCTGTGGCTTGCGCTGAGGAAAGCGACAACCCCAAAGCACCGCTCAGCAGCATAGCTTTAAATAAAGGCGAAAAGGTATAGCGGTGCAAAGACGCACTGTGATCTGTTACTTGCATTGGTATTTCCCTGTCTTTTGAGTTTTTTAACTACAGGCTCTGACTACGGCCTGCTTTTTGGGTCGAAAATTCTATAAAATCGTCCTTTCAACATTTAGCCACCGGTGGCATTTAAAGAAAAATAAAAGCCTAATGGGTATAACAAAGCACAGGACCACGGCGGCATAGCTGCAGTGCCACTCCCCAGGGGCAACGCAGCATCAGCAATAAAGAGCCATCGGCTAAATTCACTTCATCCACCCACTTAGCACCGGCCTTTTGTAAGCTTTTACAATCGGCGTAAGGATCTGCACTGACAAAAGCCAAATGCAGAACCAATGGATGCATCTTGGAATAATCCGGCAATGCAGCATCAGGATGGCAATAAATCTCCAGCATCATCTGGTCACTGTCATCAACCAGAAAGTGGGTCTGAGCTGCATCAGGCAAAGCACGCCTTACCCTTAAGCCCAAATGCTGGCAGTACCAGGCCGCCATAGCCTTGGGCTCCGCTACATTCAGGGCTATATGTTCAAATCTCATGCTGCCTGCTCTACTGTGCTAAAACAGAAAATCTGTGGCTAAGAATTGTGATGAGCCTTGTTTAATCATCTCTTTCATAAGCGCTATTTGTTCAGGGTTGTATTTACAGGCAACTAAAGTTGGAATAGAAAACTGCAACAACGCATCTTCTACCGACAAGGTGCCTTCAGCTGAGTTTTTCCGTCCGGTAAAAGGGAAACTGTCCGGGCTGCGCTGACATTGGCTATTGATATTAATACGGCCTACCTGATTGGCGAAGATATCTACCAGTTCACCAATTTGCTGTGCGTCCTGGCCAAAAATACTCAATTGCTGACCAAAGTCAGAGTGGATCACATAATGAATCACTTCACTGATATCGTCATAAGGAACTACTGGTACTAAAGGCCCAAACTGCTCCTCCTGAAACAGGCGCATCTGGTGATTGACCGGATACAATAAAGCAGGACGCATCAAAGATCCGGCGCTTTGACCACCTTGAGGATTGATCACTTTGGCACCATGAGCCACAGCATCAGCAATCAGACTTTGCAAAAACTCGACTTTGCCAGGTTCAGGTAAAGGCGTAATCTGCACTTTGTCAGTCCAGGGCAAGCCTAACTGTAAAGTACTGATAGCCTCCGACAGCTGCTGAACAAAAGCATCAGCCACAGCACGATGGACAAAAAACAGTTTTAACGCAGTGCAGCGCTGACCATTAAAGGACAAAGCACCAGCCACGGCTTCTTTGACTGTTAAATTCAAATCGGCATCGGGTAGCACTATGGCCGGATTTTTTGCGTCCAACCCCAGTACAGCGCGCAGACGATGTGGTCGTGGATGCAGTTTTTTTAAGTCGCTGGCGCCTTTATTGGTGCCGATAAAAGCAAATAAATCGACACTGCCACTTTCCATCAAAGCACCAACAGTTTCACGGCCACGACCATAAATCACGTTAATCACGCCAGGCGGAAAAGATTCAGCAAAGGCCTGCAATAATGGCTGTATTAATAACACCCCATATTTAGCGGGTTTAAAAATAACAGTATTTCCCATAATCAAGGCAGGGATCAGGGTGGTAAAGGTTTCATTCAGCGGGTAGTTAAAAGGCCCCATACAAAGTGCAACACCTACGGCGACACGGCGTATTTTGCCTAAAGTGCCCTGCTCTATGACAAAGTGGCTGGCACTGCGGTCTTGCTGTTTTAACGCCTGTATAGTGTCGCGGATATAATCACAGGTACGGTCAAACTCTTTGGCAGCATCCGGCAGAGGTTTGCCAATTTCCCACATCAATAAGCGGATCACGGCGTCACGTTGCAGCAGCATAGCAGCGAGGAATTTCTCCACGGCCACCACTCGCTCCATCACAGCCATAGAGGGCCAAAGGCCACGGCCTAAATCATAAGCCTTAAGCGCAGCTTCCAAAGCGGCTTTGGCAGCAGTTTCATCCATTAAAGGCGTAGCGCCTAATAAAGTGGGGGTTAATTCACCCGAACTGTTACGAAGCGCAACAGGACTATAGACAGGAGCTAAATCGCCCTGCCACTGACACAACTTACCATTGAGTAAATAGTCACGCTGCTCTATTGGCCCTCTGAGTTGCCACTGGGCCGGTATTTCAGCCTGGGTTGGAAAATACAAAGACAGATCAGCAGACATGACAAACTTCCTTTTAGCTAAATGAATTCAGATTAAAACGGCCGGAAAAACTACGGAATTGCTCTTTGGTGACAATAGCGCCTGTATGCTCTACGACAAAACTGGCTAAAGCTGCGGCATACTGACAGGAGGCAAGCGCAGATAAACCATTCAGACGCCCGGCCAGATAACCCCCGTTAAAAGAGTCTCCTGCTGCCGTGGTATCTATTACTTTTTTCACAGGCACCGCAGGGCATTGGAAACTCTTGCCATCGCTGAACCCAAGCACACCTGAGGAGCCATTTTTGACGATAATTTCTTTGACGCCCAACTGCTGCAGTTGTGCCAAAACATCAGCTGCGCTGCCGCTTCCGTACAATACTTTGTGATCATCCAGGCCAGGCAAAGCAAGATCTGACAGCGCATAAGCCTGATCAAAATTGGCGCGGCAAATTTCAGCGTCAGGCCAAAGCGCAGGTCTGTAGTTCGGATCAAACACAATCTGTACACCCTGAGCTTTCAGCTCTTTGATCAGTGAAAACAGATAAGTGCGATCCTCCAGCGATAAAATCGCCAGACTGATGCCTGAGAAATAAAACACATCGGCAGGTAATAAATGAGCCACTGTGTTGTGCTGGCGAAATAAAGCCAGACTTTGCTTAGCTGCTGAACTGTCACGCCAGTAGACAAAACTGCGCTCGCCAAAACAGTCGGTATTGATCATATACAAACCAGGCCGTGCCGTTTTAGTGCGAAGTACCAGGGTACTGTCGAGTTTCTCCTGCTCCAATTGGGCTATCAGTTTGTCGCTGACTAAATCTGTGCCCACTGCAGACAAAAATTTCAGGTTGAGCTGTGCAGGTGCGCTGCGTTTGCAATACACAGCTGTGTTATACACATCACCGGCAAAAGCCTGATGGTAGACGTTATCCACCAGTTGGAATAACTCCACCATGCATTCGCCAAAAATAATGATTTGTTTCATTGCTTGGCCCTCAGGCTACCTTGTGCTGTTGGATCCGGCTTTGCTCGGCCTGCTGCACAGACAAAAGCGCCAGTTCGGTAATAGCGGCCCAGTTCTGCTGTTGCACTAAATCTTTTGGCGAGATCCATGAACCGCCAACAACAAAGACGTTAGGCAAAGCTAAAAACTGCGCCATATTGTTCAGTTGAACCCCACCCGTAGGACAGAATTTTACTTTCTGGAAAATGCCGGAAAGTGCTTTGAGCATCTCGACGCCGCCCGACAAATGTGCCGGGAAAAACTTCAGTTCAGTCAGGCCCATTTCAATAGCCATCGCCATTTCAGACGGCGTAGCAACACCTGGCGCTAACGCCAACTCTGTCGCCAGCATGGCTTTTAACAGATCCGGTGTACTGGCTGGACTGACTAAAAACTGCGAGCCAGCTGCTTTGGCATTGCGGGCGTCTGCTGCAGACAAAATAGTGCCTGCCCCTGTTAACAGTTCTGGTACTTCAGAGCGTATCGCACTGATACAATCCAAAGCTGCCGCGGTGCGCAGCACCACTTCCACTGCAGTCACACCACCTTGCTGCATAGCTTTGGCAATAGCCACGGCTTGTTGTGGCTGTTCGGCCTGAATAATAGGCAATAACAAGCCACCTTTAAGCAATGAAGATAACGAAGTCATCAGAACAAATCCTGTAAAAAGGAGGCTGAGCCAGCCCCGGTTGGAGTAAGCACTGGGGAAAGGCGCTGATAGGCAGCACTCAGTTCCAGCTGAAACTGTTCCGACTGCTGTAAGGCAGGCGGAAATACCGCAGATAACGCCAAAAACAATGCAGTATCTGCCACAGCTTCACCGCTACAGCCCGCTGCGGTGTCGAGCAATACCTTGGCCAGAGGATCGACCAAAGCAACATCGGGTTGCTGTCTGGCACGCAGCCGGATAAACAGCATCCAACTGGCCACCACCAGACAAAGCAAACGAATAGAACGACCTGAGGCCAGGTTATCGAGGATCACCGGAAACACCCGCATAGGTAATTTCTGCGAGCCATCCCAGGCAATTTGCGCCAGCAAATGCCGTATAGCAGGATTATCAAATCGCTGGAAAATATCCTGGCTGTACTGCGCGACATCCAACTCTGCTGGTGCGTGAAAAGAGCCAATTATTTCGTCCTGTGCCAGCTGAGTGACAAAGGCACGTAATGCGCTCTGCTGCATGGCATCAAATACAGTGTCCAGTCCAAACAAAGTACCTAAATACGCCAATGCCGAGTGAGGAGCATTTAATAAGCGCAGCTTGGCTTTTTCAAAAGCTTTCACGTCCTGAGTGTAAGTGACTCCGACCTGATGCCAGGCTGGTCTGTGCGCTGGCAGAATATCTTCAATCACCCACTGGCAGAATTTTTCGCGCTTAATAGGCCAGTTGTCCTGATAGCCCAATTCAGACGCCAGTTGTTTTGGCAGCTCAACATCAGTGGCAGGGGTAATGCTGTCGACCATGGTACAAGGGCATAACAGCTGCTGTTCCAGCCAATTTGCCAAAGCAGGTTGTTTTTGCCGGGCAAAAGTGATCAGTGCATTTTTTAGCTTATGGCCATTGTCAGTCAGATTGTCGCAACTGACGACGACAAAAGGCGGAACGTTAGCTGCGAATCTGAGCTCAAGTGCCTGTATTAACAAACCAATAGCGGATCGGGCTTTCACATTGGGCTCTAAGTCATGCTGAATGTCGGCATGGCTCAAATCCAGTTCACCCAGCGCATTTAGGCAGTAGCCTTTTTCAGTGATAGTCAGGGTTACATAATGACTGGTGGGCGCTGCTAAACGCTGCAGCACCTGCTCGTACTGCTCCGCTGCCACTAATAACTCACGAATAGAGCCAACCACCTGATAACTGGTTTCGTTATCCAGCAGCGCCAGACTGTACAATCCTTGCTGCGGTATTAAGGCTTTGGCTAAATCAGAGGATCGCATCGACACCACTGAAATGCCCCAGCCCCCACCGTACTTCAGCGCTAAATCTGTGTACCAGGCCTGGTGCGCCCGAAAAAATGCGCCAGGGCCAATATGTACTATGCCGATACCCACAGCAGCTGGATCATAGGCAGGCAGTTTTAGTTTGCCTTGCAACTGCTTTAACAAAGCAGGCTCTAAACGAGGAATATCAATGCTCATGGGTTGTCCTTTAATCCAGCTGATAGGCTTGTTTCACCAGCTGATAGGTCAGCTGCTGCGCCAGTTCATGGGCTTCGTCTTCGTTTAAGCGATGTTCAGCCACCAAGCCAGCTAAAAAGCGGCAGTCAATACGACGCGCCACATCATGGCGGGCCGGAATAGACAAGAAAGCTCTGGTATCGTCGTTAAAACCTACTGTGTTGTAGAAACCTGCAGTTTCAGTCACCTGATGACGGAAGCGCAGCATGCCTTCAGGACTGTCATGGAACCACCAGGCTGGGCCCAGTTTTAATGACGGATAGTGTCCGGCCAAAGGTGCCAGTTCACGGGCATAAGTGGTTTCATCCAGGGTGAACAGAATAATTTTCAAAGCGGCATTGTTGCCGTATTTATCCAGCAGAGGTTTTAAGTTACTGACAAATTCAGTCGGGCTTGGAATATCCGCGCCTTTGTCTGCACCAAAACGTTCGAAAATCGACGGGTTATGGTTACGAAAGGCACCGGGGTGAATTTGCATCGTCATGCCATCTTCAATGCTCATCCCGGCCATTTCCGTCAGCATCTGGCCACGGAATAACTCGGTTTGCTCTTTACTGGCCTTACCGGATAAACAAAGCTGAAACAGTTTACTGGCTTCATCTGCCGACAAATTGGCCGTTTTAGCTGTTGGATGACCATGATCGGTGGCAGTAGCGCCATGATCGCGGAAAAACTGGCGACGAATACGCAATGCCTGCAAATAACCTTGCCAGCTATGCGTGTCCTGACCGGTTTGTTCGGCCAGCTTTTTGATATTACTCAGGAAATCAGCACGGTCAGCGTCTATCACATCATCTGGTCTGAAGGTGGTGATCACACGTTTTTCATAACCCGTACCTTTTAACGCCGCATGATGTTTCAGCGAATTCACCGCACCTTCGGTGGTGGCAATCAATTCGATATTAAATTTATCCAGCAAAGCACGGGGTTTAAATTCAGGTTTGACTAGCTGCTCATTGATACTGTCGTAGTACAAATCTGCGGTTTCCGAACTTAACCCATACTCTAAACCAAAGACGTCATGGAATACGCTATCAAGCCAAATACGGGATGGCGTGCCACGGAATAAGTGATAATTTTTGGCAAAGGTATGGAAAATTTTGCGGTAATCGGTTTCAACCGGCGTACCGTCTTTAGTGCGAATGCCCAAAGACTCCAGTGAAATGCCCTGGCTGTATAGCATGCGGAATACATAGTGATCCGGCAGCAGCAACAAGCTGGTGGCATTGTCGAAATTAGCATTGCTGGCAAACCAGGCTGGGTCGGTATGGCCATGCGGGCTGACAATAGGTAAGTCTTTAATGCCGGCATATAAACGTCTGGCTATGGCGCGAACTGTAGGGTCGGCCGGAAATAATCGGTCTTGATCAAGTACTAAAGCTTTAAAATTGGCCATATAAATTCCTTACAGGGTCACGCCATTTTTCCAAATGGCGATTTCTTTGTTGTCTGATAATTCGTTTTGAGTGCGTTTGCCTGAGGCGATATCGATCAGCTCTCGGAAAAACTGGTAGGAAAAATTCTGCGCGTTCTGGCCTTGTTGCAACAAAGCGCCGGCGTCAAAATCTATCCACTGCGGTTTGCGTTTAGCTAAATCGCTATTGGATGAAATTTTTACTGTAGGCACAGGGAAACCCAGCGGCGTGCCGCGGCCAGTGGTGAACAGCAGCATAGTGGCACCGCTGGCTGCTAAGGCCGTAGAGGACACCGCATCATTGCCAGGTCCCTGCAGCAAAGTTAAGCCCTGCTGTTGCACCAAAGCGCCATAAGGGATCACTTGGGTCACTTTGGCTGAGCCGCCTTTTTGAATAGCGCCTAAGGATTTTTCTTCCAGAGTGGTCAAGCCACCTGCTTTATTGCCAGGGCTTGGGTTTTCATACACAGGTTGTTTGTTATCGATAAAGTACTGCTTAAAGTCGTTCACCAAAGTGACAATGTCGGAAAACACCTTTTCATTAACAGCACGGCTCATCAGCACTTGTTCAGCGCCAAACATCTCAGGAGTTTCAGTCAGCACCACTTTGCCACCAGCGGCACAGACTAAATCAGCAATACGGCCCACCAAAGGATTGGCCGTTAAACCACTTAAACCATCAGAGCCGCCACATTTCATACCGACCACTAAATCGGACACAGGGCAGGCGGTACGCTTATCTTGCTGCATCAGTTGTATAAGTTCTGCCACTGCGCCTAAGCCCTGCTCCAGTTCATCTTCCACTTGCTGGGCATTAAAAGCGCGTAAACGGCTTTGATCCAGCTCAGGGCAAGCTTTAAGCAAAGCCGCCAGCTGATTATTTTCACAGCCCAAACCCAGCACCAGCACAGCGCCGGCATTGGGGTTTTGCATCAGGCCAGCCAATACAGCGCGGGTATGGTTTAAATCATCACCTAACTGAGAACAGCCAAAAGGATGGGTGTAAGCAAAAACACCATCTGTTAAACCAGCAAATTGTTGATTGGCTTTTTCGGCTATTTTCATTGCGGCGCGGTTAACACAGCCTACTGTATTTAGGATCCATAACTCGTTGCGGGTACCGACCCGACCATTGGCACGGCGATAACCCATAAAATGGGTAGGCAATTCGGTTGGGAAGGCTAAATCGTCAGCCGCACAGCCCTGATACTGATACTCAATCTGATCAGACAATAGGGTTTTCAGATTGTGTGAATGCACCCAACTACCCGCCGGAATATCCTGCTGCGCAACGCCTATAGCGTAGCCATATTTGATGACTGCTTCGCCCTGCTTTATCAGCTTGAGTGCCACTTTATGGCCTGGCTGAATATCCTCTTTTGCCTGCACTTCGTGCCAGGGTGCAATTAATGACTGGCCTGACGCCAAAGGTTGCAATACGACCAGCACATTGTCGCGCGGATGCACCTGCAACAGGCTCAACTGAATGGCAGCCGGATCAGCAATATGTGGGCTACAGCCTTTTGTTTGTTCTGTCATTTTTTACCTGCTAGCTAACTTGTCTATCGGTGGCAAATTGCATCAAAAAAATGCCTTTCGTGTTACTTTGGGCCTGTCCAGGTTTTTCCATTGAGTTTGACATTGCTCAATTTAAAATCACTGGCATTGTCCAGCACACCTAGGTTGGTGTGTTCAAAGCTGACATCCGTCATCCTGATCCCGCTAATGCCAGCACGGGGTAACCCTCGGATCTCAAAAGCACGTTGAGCTTTTTTCACTCGGAAATTACTGATACTCAGATCTTTGACTTGGGGTAAAAACTGCCCTGCATCGCCTTCTTCGTAATAGAAGTTGATGACGATAGCGTCTTTCACTTCGCCAATTTCAATATCATCGACTGCGACTTGTTCTATCAAGCCGCCACGCACTGAGTTGGTTTTGATCCTTAAACCACGCTCCAGATCAGGGCTACTCATACGACAACGTCTGGCAAATATCTGTTTAGCACCACCAGAGATCTCACTGCCAATCACTACGCCGCCATGGCCGGACTTCATCAGGCAATCCTGGATAACCACTTGTTGCACAGGAGTCGCTAAGCGGCGGCCATCGGCATTACGGCCTGATTTTAACGCGATGCAGTCATCACCCGTATCAAAGAGGCAATTTTCAATCAACACGCGCTGGCAGGATTCAGGATCGCAGCCATCCGAATTAGGGCCGTGGCTGACGCAGTTCACTCCACGTATCACTACGTCTTTACAGAGCACAGGGTTAATCAACCAAAATGGCGAATTACGGATAGTCACGCCCTCTATCAATACCCGCTCACAGGCGTAAGGTTGGATAAAGGGTGGTCTTAATCTATTGTTGTCCAGAATACGCTGTTCGACAGGCACACCAGCTTCCGCCATAGCAAACAGCTGGTCGCGGCCAGGCTTTTGATCAGTGGCAGGGTCAAGGGTCCATGGCGTATGTTTCCAGACCCCTTTCCATGGCCACCAGTTGTCACCACTGGCATTACCTTCGAGAATACCTTCGCCTGTTATCGCAATATTTTGCTGATTGTAGGCATAAATCAGAGGTGAAAACCCCATCAGCTCCACGCCTTCCCAGCGAGTGAAAACCAGCGGCAAATAAGCTTTAGGCTCAGTCACAAAAGATAAAAGAGCATTTTTCTGCAGATGCAGATTCACATTGCTTTTTAAATGCACAGGACCTGTGGACCAGACGCCTTCAGGCACGACAACACGACCGCCACCGGCCTGATGACAAGCCTCTATTGCAGCAGCTATAGCCTGATCACAAAGCTGATTTTTTTTAGCACCAAAAGCTGTAATGACAAAATCACGATCGGGAAAGGATGTATGTTGTAAATTCAGCAGTATTTTTTCTGCTTCAGCCCAGATTGGATCTGCGACTTTGGCCGCCGCTGCGTTTATTTGAAAGCTCAGCAAAGGTTGCAACGCAGCAGCACCCATACCAGCTTTCAGTAAAAAACGTTTTTTCAGATCGGGTTCCAACATCTGTTTTTCCATCATGGTTTGCTCTGCACAAAGCCAAAAAAACGCTTCTGCTTTTATGCCTGTTTAAACAGCATAATAACGCATTTGCCACCGGTAGCAAGAGTGAGACATAATTTTTTGCCACCGCTGGCAACTGGTCAGAGAACTTCAGAAAGAAGATTCCATTATTGAAATCAGTATCACGGAGTATTAGATAAAACTAGGCTGCGCAGACCTGATTACGACCTTGTTGTTTAGCTTGATACAAAGCCTGATCCGCCAGAAACAGCAGCTGTTTGGCTTGAGTTAACTCGTCACTGATTGCAATACCAATACTGACGGTAATGCTGATGCCATCTGCGATCTCCTGCCAATCCAGCGCCATAATCTCCAGCCGTAACCGCTCGCAGACTAACTGGGCCTGCTCCATGCTGGTCGATGGCATCAAGAGCGCAAACTCTTCACCACCCCAACGCGCTGCACAATCTACTGAGCGGGAATGCTGGCGGATTTTTTCTGCGATGGCCACCAGAGCCAAATCTCCAGCGTTATGGGACCAGGTATCATTGATTTTCTTAAAGTGATCGACATCGATAAAAGCCAACACCAGAGGCTGTTTCAACCGCTGTGCGCGGGTGAATTCTTTACTTAGCACTTCATCAAAGGCGCGGCGATTGGCAAGACCTGTTAAACCGTCCTGCCGGGCTTGCAATGCCAATGCCAGAGTCTGTTGATGTAACTGAGCCAAGAGAGCAGATTTTTCCTCATCCGCGGCCTGCAGGCTATTGGCTTTTTGCTGCAGCTCTGCAGTTTTCTCTGCCACCTGTCGCTTTAGTCTTTGCTCTGAATTGCGCAAACTAGACATACGCCAATACGCCAGCAGCAACAGCAGAGTTATTGAAGATAAAATAGCTAACCACTGGAATTTGCCGGTTTGCCACCAATACGGCAGTTTAATCAATTCAATACTGGCGGCTTGACTCCACTTTCCACTAGGGTTGGCGGCCTGGACTTTAAACTCGTAACGACCTGGAGCCAGATTGGTGTATTCAGCAAAGTTCTGCTGCCCCTTATCCAGCCAGTTTGCATCAAAACCAATCAGTTGACTGCGATAGCGGATACGACCAGGCATCACATAACCTAAGCCGGCAAAATGCAACTCGACTCTGTCGCTCTCAGGTGGCAATTCAATGCTGTCTTTTATCTTTTGCACTACACCATTGACCAGCAACTCCTCCAGAACCACAGGAGGAATAGCCTCAGCAAAAGTAGCTAAACGCTCAGGTTGAACTCTGCTGGCACCAAGAGCTGTCGCAAACCATAAAGCGCCATCCTGCGCCAATACAGCTGCCGGATTTGAGCCGCCGTTGGCCTGAGCGCTGAGCATGCCATCACTTTCGCCATAGAGTTCAAACGCAATACGATCAGAGGTTCCGTCCGCAACAGCATTGGCATCCTGTTGTCTTAAACGCAGAATACCTCTGTTGCTGCTCAGCCACAGATTGCCATGTAAATCGGGTTGCACCTGGAAAATTTTATCAAAAGGCAGCCCGGTTTTGCGGCCAACCAAGGACAGCTCTGCTGTATCCAGCTTGTAACGCACTAAGCCACGATCTGTGGCCATCCACAGCAACTTTTGGTCTGCTTGTTCGTAAAAATCAAAAGCGTATTCGGTTTGATCCAGATGTGACAACGACAAGGTTTCAAACTTACCATTGATGAGACGGGTGACACCAGTACCGGTGCCAATCCACAGTACATCGCCGATTTGATGCAAAGCCACGACAAAATCTGCAGGCAAACCTTCACGGGTGGTGTAGCTTTGCAGCTGCTGATCCTTGTAATAATTCAAGCCCTGCGCTGTTCCAAACCACACAGCGCCATCCTGAACAGGCAGTATGGCTCGTACTTCGTTAGATAAAAGACCGGAATTGCGATCCAACAACTTGCTTACCTGACCAGCGCTGTATCTGAACACTCCTGAAGCATAACTTCCGATCAGCACATCGCCTGACGGTGTTTCTGCCAGACTTAACACCACTTGATCCGGCACTAAGTGTGGCTCAGGTAAAAATTTACCCTGCCTGTAACGCGCCACACCACGGGCAGTGCCGATCCAAATAGTGCCATCTGAGTGTTGTAATACAGCTCGGACAAAATTATCAGGTAAACCTTGCTCTGTACTTAAAGTCGTAAAAGGCGCATCTCTTAAGCGGAACAAACCACCGTTAGTACCGAGCCAAATACTGTGTTCACGATCTTCAAAAATGGTTAGCACTCTATTATTTGGCATGCCATGCCTAACAGTCAGTTGCTCAAGGCCATAATTACTCAGACGAAAAATACCTTCCTCTACAGTACCTATCCAAAGATCTCCCTGATGATCAACCAGCAGTCTGGAGATAGCAGTATGCTGCAATTCAGGCCGCACTAAGACAAACTCATCGCCTTGTTGCTGGTACAAGCCCCGCTCTGTGCCCAGATACAGACTGTTGTTGTATAACGCCATAGCAAAAATCGGGATAGTGGGACTCTGAGGCATGGCCTTCAGCGTGCCTTGATACAAGTGCACCACCCCTTCAGCAGTGCCAACCCAAAGCCCATCTTTATTGTCATTTAATAGGCTGTAGATCGTATTGCTGGGTAAACCATGATGACGGGTCCACTGCTGACGTGAGCCATTTTTTTGTAAGCAAAACAAGCCACCGCCCTCTGTTCCAACCCAGAGCTGGCCTTTTTCATCCCCTCTGACTTCATTGACCAATGCAGACACAGGATCTACAGGTCGCCATTGCTGGTCCTGCAGCAAGGCCAATCCGCCTCTTGAGCCACCTAATAACAACCGGCCTTTGGGATCTAAATGTAAAGCGCGGATGCCCGAGTCAGGTAACCCCGTTTGTTGTTCACGGCCAAAGACTTTAAATTCACGACCATTGTAACGAGCTACCCCTTCCCAGGTGGCAAACCATAGGTAACCATCAGGCGTCTGACTGATGCTATTGATCGTATTGTGGGGTAAGCCCTGCCGGGTGTTCCAACTTTCGCGGAAGTAATCGGTTAAAGCCGCAGTGGCGGCCATTGAGGACAAAGGTAATGCCATACATAGCTGCATAAACAGCAAAATGAAGCAAAATCTGGTCTTTCGATTTACTATTGATTTGATAAATTTGATACAGAATAACATCAGCGCCATGCCATTCAGCAGATGGTTTCATTTTTTCTAATAAACCTACCTTACTCTATTTTTATGACTGGGAAAACTAAAAAAAATATAAATTCCGATGACGTTATGATGACGAAGCTGTAACAGCCTGAGCTGTAGATTCCCTGACCACCAAAGTGGGTGCTACTTTTGCTGCCACTTGTTGCGCAGCTTTGTCATTTTGCTCAATAGTCATAATCATTTTCGTCGTCGCCAGCTGAGCCATTTGCCGCACCGGCCTTTTGATGGTCGTTAAGGCAGGAATCACTCTGGATGCCAGCAAGTTATCATCAAAGCCTGCAACCGACAGCTGCTGTGGAATAGCTATGCCCATTTGATGCGCTACTTTCAGTACACCAGCAGCCATTTGATCGTTATTGGCAAAAATAGCTGTAGGCAAAGGTGTTTGACTGAGCAGGCTGCGGGCGCACTCAATGCCGGTTTCATAAGTGTTATTGCCTTCCATGATCCGCTCAGCCTTAAGCGTAATACCATAAGCAGAGAGGCCTAATTTAAAACCTTCCATCCGCTCAGTGGAGGATTTATACCGCTGCGGTCCGCTGATAAAGGCGATATCCTGATGACCGAGCTGGGCAAAATAGCGGGCCATTTCGGCGGCCGCAGAGCGGTCATCCGACACCACTATATGCTGAGGCTCGTCTATGGTGACTGAGGTTAACCTCACATAAGGTCGGCCAGCATTTTTTAGTGCTTCAGCCAAAGACTCCAATTCAGAGACTGGTGGCAACACTATCACCCCATCAAGCTTGGACCTGTTGATAAAATTCAGGCAGTCCTGCACTAAGGTTTCACTGCGATAACGGCAAGGATGAACGACCAGCTCGTAACCCAAAGTAGAACAAATTTCTAATACACCGCGCTGCACGTCATCTAAATACAAGGCGTCAGGGTTATCATAAATTAAACCTAATAAATAAGAACGGCTGGATGCTAAACCCCGTGCCTGAGTATTTGGCGAATAATTCAGTTCAGCAATAATTTTTTCGACCCGGACTCTGGTGCTATCACCCACACTCAAAGAGCCATTGATCACCCGTGACACAGTGCGCTTGGAAACGCCAGCCAGACGAGCGACATCATTAATGGTCGAACTTTTTTGTATCATCCACTATTCCTATTATTTATCGTTGGCCAGTAAAGCTGGCCTGTAACACGCCAGACTGATCTCAATAGCAGCTTGTTTTACCGCAGCGACTAACTCAGGGATACGTTGTGTGCATAAAATACTAGCTAAGCCTGTGACACCAACAGCAGCCACCACTGTGCCCTGAGCGTTGCGGATAGGCACAGCAATACAACGTACATTCAGCTGATACTCCTGATCATCCAGGGCATAACCCCGACCCAGAACGCTTTGCAATTCTACTCGTAAGCGGGATAGATCGGTAATACTTTGCGGTGTCCTGGCGCTCATTTGCTGTAAACCGGGTAAAGTCGCCAGTTGGTCAAAATAGTTAAAAGCCAAAAATACTTTGCCACCAGCAGAACAGTGCAAATCCGCCAAAAAGCCAGGTCTTGCCGCCAGATGGCTCGGATTTGGACAGTCACAAACTTCTGCGATTAATGCCCCATCCGGCCGAGGCAAGGCCAGATGACTGGTAAGTCCCGTCGATATCGTCAATTTATGCAACACAGGCACAGCCAACTGATGTAAGTGATGGTGCTGCAATAAATCCAGCCCCATTTTGTACAAACTGCTACCGACCCTGTATTTCTTTCCCTCTTTGTACAGCATTTGCTGCTGACAAAGAGTTTGCAGAATACGAAAAGCGCTGGTGCGCGGCACAGAAAGTTGTTGTTCAAGCTGAGATAAAGTTAAACCAGAACCTGATGCCGCCACTAACTCCATCATGCGGCAGGCATTGGCAAGATTGGGGATCAAATAACTAGTCATTGCAGCTCCTAAAGCCCAAACAAATTAGGCAAAAATTCACTGATAGCAGGAATATAAGTCACCATCATCAGCACCACAAACATAGCTGCATACATAGGCAACAGGGGTTTGATTAAAGACTCCAGCTTGGTTTTAGCAACAGCACAAGCGACAAACAACACACTACCCACAGGAGGCGACACCAAGCCAATAGACAGGTTTAGGATCATCATGATGCCAAAATGCAAAGGGCTCATGCCCAGTTCAACTGCTACAGGCAGAAAAATGGGAGTGAAGATCAACACTGCGGGCGTCATATCCATAAAAGCGCCTACAATCAACAAAATGATATTGATTAACAACAAAATCAGCAGCGGATTTTCACTTAAGGTCAGTAACCCCTGACTGACAGTTTGCGGGATATTTTCGTAGGATAAAATCCAGGACATAGCAGCGGAAGTGGCGATCAACGCCATGACTATAGCTGTCGTTTCTGCTGATTTCAGTAAAATTGCGGGCAGCTCTTTCACTTTGACTTCACGGTAGACACAAACCGCCAATACAAAAGAATACACCACAGCTATGGCACCAGCTTCAGTGGCGGTAAAAGCACCGCTGATAATGCCGCCTATGACTAAAATAATCATCAGCAAGCTTGGAATAGCAGCGGCCATCTTTTTAAAGGTTAACGACAAAGGCAAGCGGGCAGCGAGCGGATAGCCTTTCATTTTGGCGTAGCCTGCGCAGACCACCATCAATCCCAAGCCCAACAAAATACCAGGCAAGTAACCCGCAACAAATAAGGCGGCGATAGAAACTCCGCCGCTGGCAATAGCGTAAACAATCATAATGTTGCTTGGTGGAATCAGCATGCCCGTGGTTGCAGCAGCGGCTGTCACAGCAGCGCTGTAATTGACGTCGTAGCCCTGCTTTTTCATCTCTGGCACCATAAAACTACCTATGGCAGAAGTTGCAGCAACAGCTGAGCCTGAGATAGCTCCAAACAACATGCAAGACAGCACATTCACTAAGGCCAAACCACCAGGCAAACTGCCCACTAAAGCCATAGCAGCTTCAATCAAACGTTTGGCTATCCCCCCCCGCCCCATCAGCAACCCTGATAACACAAAAAACGGGATAGCTAATAAGGCGAAACTGTTTAATCCCCCAGCCATACGCTGCGCCAGCGTGGTAACGGCCGGCAATAAATCCATAGACAACAACATAGTACACAACGTAGCCAAGCCAATACAAAAAGAGATGGGCACGTTGAGCAATAACAACACGAAAAACACACTGATTAAAATAAGTGCAGACCATTCCATTATTCAGACTCCTCTGCAGGGACTAATTGAATTTTTGCCGCCAGGCAGCGCAGCTGACATAGACCATAAAAAGCGATCAAGACCCCAGCCAAAGGTAAAACCATGTAGATCCAGGCCATTCGGATCCCAAGTGCTGCAGACATTTGATTCAGCTCCCATGTCAGCCAAACTAATTCTCCACCACCCCATACCATGACAATAGAGGAAAACACCACCACAGCTGCAGTTAACACAAAAGCAATACGATACTGCCATAAGGCGGACATCCGGCTGGTGACAATATCCAGACCCAAATGCTGACCAGTACGATAGGCATAAGCAGCGCCAAGCATTGCAATCCAGAGTAATAAACAACGGGAGATTTCTTCAGTCATTGAACTGGGACTGGTGAGTACAAAACGGGATAACACCTGCCAACAGACCACCAACACTATGGCTGCCATTAACAGCATCAGGCAGCGCTTCAACAGCCAATCGACAAGCAGTACTAATTTAGTCATTGGACACCCCGGTAGTTTCCCCCTGAACCAAAGCAATTTCTGCCATCAGATCACCAACTTCGGTGCCCTTAAGCGACTGATGCAGTGGCTGTACCGCTGCTGCAAAGGCCGTTTTATCCGGATAAATTATTTCCACACCAGCAGCTTTTACTTTGGCCAAAGCGTCATCGCTGGCTTTTTGCCACAAATCCCGCTGATAGCTCACAGAGTCTTTCATCGCCAGTTCCAGCCAGCCCTGCTGCTCTGTAGTCAGACTTTTCCAGACAGGTAAACTCATCAAAATCACGTCCGGCACCGCGGTATGTTCGTCCAGACTGTAGTATTTGGACAGTTCGTAATGACGGGATAAATAGAAACTTGGCGGGTTATTTTCTGCACCATCCACCACACCTTGTTGCAAAGCAGTGTACAGCTCACCCCAATCGACCGGAGTCGCAGCGCCGCCCAAGGTTTGCACCATCTGTACTGAAGTCTGGCTGTTTGGAACACGAAACTTTAAGCCTTTTAAATCGGCAGGCTGGCGTATAGCTGTTTTTGTTGTATAGAAACTGCGGCTGCCAGCATCGTAATAGCCCAAGCCATGTAAACGGGCACCGTGCATTGAATTGAGTAAATCCTGACCTATAGGGCCATTTAACACGGCCCACAAATGAGCACTGTCCCGGAACACATAAGGCACACTGAAGACCTGCATGCGGGGCACAAAACCTTCCAACGGACTGGCAGATACTTTAGTTAAAGCCAAGCTACCAATTTGCAGTAGTTCAATAAGCTCTCGCTCTGAACCCAGCTGGCCGCCGCTGTAAATCTGAATATGCATCTGGCCTTTGGAGTAATGCTCCAGCCTTTGAGCCATAAACACCATAGCTTTATGCACTACGTGTTCCTGATCCAGCGAATGGCCCATACGCAAAGTGATTTGCTCTTGCTGGCGCTGACAGCCTGTCGTGAATAGCAGAGTCGCCAAACCGCAGCACAGCAGCATGCCGCGCAGTGAAAAGAGTTTCATTGTCTAACCTACCTGTTGCTTCCCCGCCTTAGCTAAAGCCACAGCTTTATGGACGAGGTGTGTCTTTTTTATAAATCAGCGCTCGTACTGCTGGCGCTGTCGGAGGGCACACTGTCTATCGCAGTGATTGCTGCCCTATATACCCGTCGTATTTGAAGCTGCAGCTTTGTTGACTGCGCCATCTCGCCCCAGTCACATAGTTCACTATGCTTCTGGGGTTTTGCAGGCTTGTCGCCTCCCTGCAACTCCAACTACTTTGGGTATAGAACATACTACTTAACGGAGATCTCCCCAGAGCTCCGCGGTCCTTATCTCAATTGATCAGGGCCAAACTTATCCATATCGTGATAATCCAGATTCTCACCAGCCATACCCCAAATAAAGGCGTAACTGCCTGTACCTACACCACTATGAATAGACCAGGGCGGAGAAACCACAGCCTGTTCGTTGCCCAGCCACAAATGACGGGTTTCTTTAGGTTCTCCCATAAAGTGACACACAGCCTGGCCTGGAGTAAGGTCAAAGTAGAAATAGGCTTCCATCCGCCTGTCATGCTGATGCGCAGGCATGGTGTTCCAAACGCTGCCCTGACTCAGCACTGTTAAGCCCATTTGCAGCTGACAGGTCTGTACCACTTCTTTGATCATTAGCTGGTAAATAATGCGCTCGTTACTGGTAGCTAAAGCGCCCATCTCCAGCTTTTTACACTGGTTCATCCGCACATGCTGTACCGGATAACTGTGATGAGCTGGGGTTGAATTTAAGTAAAACTTGGCTGGTTGCTGTGCATTTACACTGTGGAAGCTGACATTTTTACAGCCCATACCGACGTACAAGGCTTCTTTATTCGCCAGCTCGTATTGAACACCGTCCACTTCGACAAAACCTGTACCGCCGACGTTGATCACCCCCAGTTCACGACGCTGCAGGAAAAACTCAGCTTTAAGAGCATCCACAGTGTGCAGTACCACAGGCGCCTGCACTGGCACTGCACTGCCGACTATCAAACGTTCGTAGTGGGTGTAACAAAGCACCAGCTGATCAGCCTGCATCAGGTTATCGATCAAAAAGTTCTGCCGCAGCTTTTCAGTGTCGTAATGTTTGACGTCATTCGGCGCTGTGGCAAAGCGGTTTTCAAAAATCACATTCATTTTGTTCTCCTGAAAAAACCAAAGTAATTGACGCTGCAACGAGGCGACAAGTGACCGAGACCCCATGAACATAGGCACACTATGTGATTAGGGCGAGAAACGCGGTCAACAAAGTTGCAGCTTCAAGTAAGAGGGTTTGGCTGGCATCAACGAGCCAGCCAGCCTCCATCTACAGCCAGCACATGACCGTTGACATAATTGCTAGCGCTACTGGCTAAAAACACAGCGGCGCCTGCCAAATCTTCAGGTTCTCCCCAACGACCTGCGGGGATCCGCGCCAGAATAGCCTGATTGCGAACCTGATCCTGTTGCAAAGCAAAAGTGTTGTCGGTACGAAAATAACCCGGTGCTATGGCATTGATATTTAAACCAGAACCAGCCCACTCGTTCGCCAGAGCTTTGGTTAAACCTGTAATAGCATGTTTACTTGCAGTATAAGCTGGTACTGTAATGCCACCGCTGTAAGACAACATAGAGGCGATATTGATGATTTTGCCCCGACCCACTTTGAGCATTTCAGCTCCCAACAGTTGCGACAGCAAAAAGGCTGAATCCAGATTCACCCGCATCACGTTTTGCCATTCCTGCATTGGATAGTCCACTGCGGGGGCGCGAAAAATAGTACCGCCGCAATTGACCAGAATATCGACTTTCCCAAGCGCCAAAGCCTGTTGTGCCAATGAACGAACCTGATCTAAGTCCGATAAATCAGCAGCCAAGGCCGCAGCCTGACCACCTTGCGCCTGAATTTCAGCGACAGTTTTATTGGCGCCATCTAATTGAGAGCTGCTGCAAATCACCAAAGCGCCGGCTTGGGCTAATGCCTGCGCTATGGCTTTACCTAAACCACGGCTGGCGCCCGTGACTAACGCCCTCTGCCCCTGTAACGAAAATAAAGCGGACATTCTTTGACTCCTTTTTTGTCTGAATCACCGCAGCTCTGTCTTACAAAAGACTGAGCACAGTCATCTTAGATTTAATGCTCAGAACAGCAGTGAAGTTCAGATCAAACAGCATTAATTTCACATCTGGAACAAAACCTATTTTATACGGCAACCAAATATGCGACATTATCGATAAGAAACAACAAGTTAACCTTTAAATCTGAATAAAACGCCGTTACAAGACTGATTTTTTTTTGTGCGACGTTTGACAGTAATCTAAGCTTGGTGTTAGCTTTTTGCCATCGGTGGCATAAAAATGCAAGCACTTTTTGCCACCGGTAGACAAAATCAACAGGGAGTCGCACAAAGCGTCTTCCATTATTAAAAATACAGCTGGCATGTACTGGCTGAACGCTTTGAACCAGACAGGACGAGGTAGAGATCATGGCTAAAACCAATTCGCCATTTCACCCGAATAAAGTTGCCCTAGCATTAGCTATCGCAGGTTGTACTTCACTATTTTCACTCTCAGCTCAAGAGACTACAGAGCCTAAAAAGCTGGACGAAAAAATTGAGGTGATAGAAGTAAAAGGCAGTTTCCGCGATTCGTTATCCAATGCCCTGAATCAAAAACGTCAGTCCGATGGCGCCATAGATGCCATATTGGCCGAAGACATCGCTGATTTCCCGGATTTAAACCTGGCCGAATCGTTGCAGCGTATCCCTGGTATCGCCATTTCGCGTGCTGCAGGTGAAGGCCGTCAGATTTCAGTGCGTGGTTTAGGACCAGAATTTACCCGTGTTCGTATCAACGGCATGGAAGCTGTATCCACCAGTGGTGGTACAGACCAAATAGGTGGGGCAAACCGCGGTCGTGGTTTTGACTTCAACACCTTCTCTTCGGATTTATTCAGCTCTTTAACAGTGCGTAAAACCGCATCAGCCGACGTAGAAGAAGGCTCTTTAGGTGCCACTGTTGATTTAAAAGCTGCACAGCCTTTTGACTATGATGGTTTTACTTTTGCAGCCTCAGGCCAGATGGGATACAACGACTTATCAGAAAAGACCGATCCTAAAACGTCATTTTTAGTCAGTAACATTTTTGCCGATGGTAAAATTGGCGCTTTGTTTTCTGCCTCTTATTCTGAACGTCAGATCAAAGACCAAGGTGCCAGCACAGTGCGCTGGAACAATGTCAACGACTTCGGTTTTTACAAAGGCAATGCGACTGCGCCTGAACTGACTGAAATCAACAATGCATTCCGCCCACGCTTACCTCGTTATGACTCCTATACGCATGATATGGACAGGTTGGGTTTAAGTTCTTCTTTCCAGTTCAGACCTGATGAAGACACCAAAATTGATTTAGATATTTTGTATGCCAAAACAGATGCTACCCGTAACGAAGTATTTTTACAGGGCATTCTGAATGCTGGCGCAAACAGACCTACTAATGCCACCGCAGCTTCAGGCAATACCGGCGTGATGAATGTTGTCGATTATTTCATCGATGACACCAACACTATGACCTACGGCAGTTTTGAAAATGCCACCATCAGAGCTGAAAATCGTTTTGATGAATTAGGTACAGAGTTTTTGCAATACAACCTGGCATTAAAGCGCCACCTGACTGATGATCTGAGTGTGGATGCCATGGTAGGTACAGCCAAATCAGAATTTGATAACCCGGTGCAAACCACTTTAGTAGCAGAAAAACGCGGCGTAGCTTTTGCTTACGATTACAGAGGTGGTAACAGAGAAAGCCCGGCCTTAACTTATGGCGCAGGAGTTTTTGATCCTACAGGCTGGACATCCAATAGCGTGCGTTTACGCCCGTTAGGAGCGGAAAATACCTTCGATACCGCAGAGCTGAATTTCACTTACATGCTGACAGATAACCTGACTTTAAAAACAGGTTTGCATTACAAAGACTTTAGCTTCGAAACTTATGAAGCGCGTCGCCAGACTGAAAACGGCGCTGGTATAGTGTATACAGCTGATCTGTTGAAACAATATGATTCTGGTTTAGGTAGTCAACCCGTTTGGTTAGTACCTGATTTTGCAGCTATTGATGCTAAATACGATATCTACAGCAATACTGGGGCTTTTGTTGTAAGCGCCGACTTCCGTCGTCCGGATAACTATTCAGCAGATGAAAAAACTCTGGGTGCCTATCTGCAACTGGGCTTTGATACAGACGTCGCTGATATGCCCCTGCGTGGTAATCTAGGTTTACGTCAGGTGAAAACCGACCAGAGCTCTACGGCCTGGGCTACTTTTGCCACTACACCAACTCAAATTACCGCAGATCATGACTACAACGAGTTATTGCCCTCATTAAACCTGGCGTTAGAGCCATGGGATGATGTGATCATACGTTTTGGCGCAGCTGAAGTGATGGCCCGCGCAGGTTTAGGTTCAATACGTCCTGACGTTTCGGTTTCTGTATCAGGTGGTAGCCGCTCTGTCTCTGGTGGTAACCCTAAACTCGAACCAACCAAGGCACAAACCTACGACCTAGGTTTTGAATTTTATTTCTCTGATGAATCTATGTTAGGTGTGGCGTTTTTCTTCAAAGACATCGATAGTCACGTGCAAACCTTACGTGAAACCAAAGCCTTTACTGCCACAGGTTTACCTGTACAGGCCGCTATTGATGCTTGTACTGCAGGCCCTGGTTACAACGCCGACTGTAATGAAAACGTCGATTGGCAGGTGACTACACCTCTGAACGGTCCCGGCGGTGATTTAAAAGGTTATGAAGTCAGCTACCAATTGCCTTTCACTTTCCTGCCGGACTTCTGGAACAGATTTGGCTTTATTGGTAACTACACTTATGTCGACGCCCAGATGGACTATATCAGTGCAGCTGGTGTAGTGCAGGCGACGCGTGACTTAAACGGTTTATCAAAAAATACCTCTGCAGCCACTCTGTACTACGAGCATGAAGACTTAAATGCCCGTGTATCTTTGGCAAAACGTGGTAAATACCTGACCACTGCTATTGGCCGTGACAACAACGATATGGAAGGTACCAATGCAACAACCAACGTTGATGCTTCGGTCTCCTATGCGTTAAACGACAATTGGAAAATCAGTTTTGAAGCACTGAACCTGACTGACGAAGTCGATGATCAATGGGTAGATTCAGCCGGTAATCGTCTGACCTATTACCATGAAACAGGCCGCCAGTATTACTTAGGCGCTCAATACAAGTTCTGATTTATCCCTCGAACCTGAAGCTGCAGCTTTGCTGACTAGGCCTACTGTTGAGGCAAGCGTAAAACCCCAATCACAGAGCACCACTATGTGATTGGGGTCTCGCTCCCTTGTCGCCTCGCTGCACCATCAAATCCGTTGGATAAAAGCAAATGAATGAGCCAGTGATGGTGACGTTGGCGTGACTTACAGCCTGGCCCTGTAAGTCACGATTTTATTTCTACTTTGACAACAGGTAATAGCCGTGACTTCGATGTTTAAAAGCCCATTGCTGATCTCCAGCCTCAGCTTAAGTTTTTTAGTAGCGTGCAGCGAACCAGCACCAACTGAGCCACAAGCTGCAACACCAAGCCAGACCAAACCTATTGCGACATTGAGCATTCATAACCCTTCCGACTTCTCGCGCCCACAAGAGGCGATTTATATTGCGGCCAGCGACTTAGGCCTGGCAGATGCTGATGTACAGAATTCCGGCTTTATCGCCAGCAGCGACAAAGGGCAGTTAGCCTCACAGTGGATAGACCGCAACGCAGATGGTCAAAAAGATACCATGTTGCTCAGCCCCAACCTGGCGGCAGGCGAAACATTAAAGCTGCAGATCACTGCAGGTACAGCAACTGAACTCCCAAAACAAACACAAGCCGAAATTTCACAAAAAACCGGCGGAGAGTGGCAAGGTAAAACCTATGTTGGTGGTCATTTTGAAAATGTCAGCAGTCTGACACCACCGCCACACTACACAGATCACAGTGAATTTATTCGTTACGAAGGCCCGGGTATTGAGTCTGATAAAGTGGCGTACCGCATTTATCTGGACTGGCGTAACGGCTTTGACATTTTTGGTAATAAAACCGGCAAGCCAGTGCTGGATCAAATAGGTCAGGATGGCTACAGCTCCTACCATGAAATGTTGCCATGGGGCACAGATGTGCTCAAAGTCGGCAAAGCAGTGGGGGCTGGTGGTTTCGGCTACTGGGATGGCAGCAAAGTAGAAAGAGTCTCGAAGCTGAACGGTCACACAGTCCATATCATCGAAAATGGCCCTTTGTATTCAGCACTGACCATAGACTATAAAAACTGGCAAATCGCCGGTAAAACCCTGGATGTCAAAGCTCATTTGTCGATGACAGCAGGTAGCCGTTTACTGCATAACCGCCTGACCTTAAGCCAGCCACTGGATAATCTGGCGCTGGGTATTGTCAAACTACCTGATACCCAACTGCTGACAGGCACGCTGGAAAGCAGTGGCCATACTTATACCTACCTTGCGACCTACGGTAAACAAAGTCTGGATGGTGCCAATTTAGGCATGGCGATTTTATTTAAACGCGGCAAACTGGAACAACTGACCACGGACGAGTTTAACCATGTAGCAGTGATGAATGTCTCAGGCCAGCATCTGGAGTATTACCTGCTCGGTGCCTGGCAACATGAACTGAACGGCATTACTAACCAACAGCAGTTTGTCGAGTATCTGCAACAGGAAGTGGAGCGGCTAACGTTAACACCACGTTTGAGTTTAAAAACTGAAATCACCAAGGCGCAAACAAGTCAGCCCATGACCAGCGAACGGGCTTTATACTGGAGTCAGCAACTAGCCAATTCTGAACTCAACCGCCAGGCTGGTCAGTATTATTGGGGCGGCTGGGATACCGAACGTGACCGTCCTGTTGCTTTTGAATACACCACAGGTTTATTGGTCCAGGCTTTTGATGACTTAAATAAGTATGCTCCGAACCCAGCTTTTCAGGCCGTTGTCAGCAAAATGGCAGATAGCTTTGTTGCTGCTGACGGCACCATCCACAGTTATGACGCTAGCAAATTTAATATCGACAGTATTAATAGCGGGAATGCGCTGCTTCGGGTCTATGAACAGACCAAAGAGTCAAAATATCAACTGGCAGTTCAAGCCTTACGCGAACAATTAAAGCATCATCCGAAAACCTCAAATGGCGCATTTTGGCATAAACAAGTCTACCCACATCAGCTCTGGTTAGACGGAGTTTATATGGGCATGCCGTTTTTGGCCTATTACAGCAGTCTGTTTGAGCAAGGTGCCAGCCTGGAGCAGGTGGTGCACGAGTTTGAAGTCACCCGTGAGCAGTTGCGTGACGACAAAACCGGCCTGTATTTCCATGCCTGGGATGAATCCAAACAAATGGACTGGGCCGATAAAACGACGGGCCGTTCTGCCTACTTCTGGGGTCGCGCTGTGGGTTGGCTAAGTATGGCGCTGGTGGATGTGCTGGATTATATCCCAGCGGATAACACAGAATTACGCCAGCCACTGCTGAATATGGTGACTGAACTGGCAGCAGATTTAGCCAAATATCAGGATGCTGAAACAGGCGTCTGGTATCAGATCCTGGATAAAGCCGGTGAACGTGGTAACTATCTGGAATCAAGCGGCAGCAGCATGTTTGTCTACTTTTATGCCAAAGCCATCAACAAAGGCTATTTACCGAAAGAGCAGTATCTGCAGATCAGTAAAAAAGCCTGGCAAGGCCTGTTAAATGAATTTGTACTGGTGCATCCGGATGGCAGTATCAGCCTGACGAACATGGTACAAGTTGCAGGTTTAGGTGCGGGAAGGGATGGCAGCTATCACTATTACATGAGTGAACCTATCTACCGCAACGACAGTAAAGGCACAGGGCCTTTTATTATGGCTGGTGTGCAAATGTCTAAGCTATTAAAAGACTAGAGCTATGGCAGTTCTACTCAAGCTGCTGAGTGCACTGGCGCTCAGCGTTTTATGTCTGAACCTGCATGCCAGTGAGCAACCACTGCGCTTGCAGGTTGCTTTAGATGGCTCAGCGCCTTTTCGCTCTGTGCAGCAGGCGCTGGATTCTTTACCTGCCACCAAGCAATGGGCCTTCATTGAAATTGGCCCAGGCATTTATAAAGAAAAACTCTTCCTGACACGCGATAAAGTAGTGCTGGCCGGCAGCGGCAAAACCAGTACCACTATAGAATTTCCGGAACTTCGTAAAAACCATTTAAAGCAGCAGCCAGACGACTGGGGCTCAGCTGTGGTGAATATCAAAGCCTCAGATATAGTGCTGTTAGATTTAACTGTATTTAACAGCTATGGCGCTTTACATGGCGATCATGACCATCAGTTTGCTATTCGGGGTTTTGAGCAGGCCAGTCGCATTATCACCGACCAATGCCGTGTCATTGCAGGAGGTGCCGACAGCTTGAGCCTGTGGAATAAAAAGGGGATGTATTACCACAGCAACTGTTATTTTGAAGGCCATGTCGATTATGTCTGTCCACGCGGCACCGCCTGGATCACCCAGAGTCAGTTTTATAGTCAGGCCACTGAAGCCTCAGTCTGGCACGATGGCGAACTGGACAAAAATGCGAAGTTAGTGGTCACAGACTCTGGTTTCTCCGGTATTCAGGGGTTTTTACTGGGCCGCCGTCATTACGATGCTCAGTTTTACCTAAAGAATAATAACTACTCCCCCCTGATGGCAGACCAGCCGATATTCCGCAAAACCTATCCGGATGAACCCAGCCGCGACAGAGCCAACTTATGGGGTGAACGTAGTTATTTCAGCGGTTCTAAAGGTGCTGATTACGGCTGGATAAAAGACAATTGGCCGAAAGGTACACCAAAAATCAATGCAGATTGGGTTTATCAGGGCCAGTGGCAACCAGAACAAGTGCTACAAAAAGTCCGCAGTTGGCTTAGCGCTAAAGCACAACTGGCTCCCACTAAACTTTATCTGGTGGGCGACTCCACCATGGCTGACAAAACCAATCTTGCTTATCCGGAGCGCGGCTGGGGTCAGTTATTGCCTGAATTTATGCTGCCGCAATTACAAATCATCAACTTAGCTGCCAATGGCCGCAGCACCTTACGTTTCTTAAACGAAGGCCGCTGGCAAATGCTGCTTGACGAGCTGCAAGCCGGTGATTATGTGTTGATCCAGTTTGGCCATAATGATCAAAAACAAGACGACCCGAAACGTTATGCTGAAGTGAATACGCGTTACCCTGAATTGTTGCAGCAGTTTATCCGCGAGGTCAAAGCCAAAGCCGCTATTCCGATGCTTGCCAGCTCGATTTGCAGGCGGAATTTTACAGGCAAAACTCTAGAGCGGGATTTAGCGGCTTATGCAGCCCAGGCCAAAGAGCAGGCTGCATTGGCACAAATCGACTTTTTTGATTTGCAGCAGCAAAGCTGTGATTTATGGCAAGACTTAGGTCCTACCGATAGTCAGCCTTATTTTATTCAGGTGCCTGCTGGTTTGTATCAGAAGTTTCCGGATGGAAAGCTTGATAATACCCACTTGTCAGTGCAAGGTGCTTCTAAAGTGGCGCAGCTTTTTGTGCACGACTTACAAAAGCAACAGCATCCTCTTGCCAGATATCTTTACCGCTCTAAGCTCTAGCCGGTATTTACCCCGCAAGCCAGTCTCGGGTTCTGGCACTGGTTTTTACCAGTTGCCAGCTTTCACAGCCATTAAAACTGGCATAGTCGACCACAGCTTTGGTCAGTGCCGCTTTTAATGCGTCGGTCAGTTTTATCTGCTCATCCAGCACTAAATGCTGCAGCAATAAGGTTTTGCTCGTTCTGTCTGCTTTTACATCCACCTGGCCGATAAACTGGTCTTTATACAAGATAGGCAAGCTGTAATAGCCAATCTGGCGCTTGGCTGCCGGCACATACACTTCAATCTGGTAATCAAAATTAAATAGCTGTTTTAGCCGGTCACGCTGGATCACTAAGTTATCAAAAGGCGACAGCAACCAGACTTTATTCGGCACTTTTGCGGCTAATTTGTCAGTAAGCACTAACTGGGGCCTGTAATACCAGACTTTCCCATCCAGCATAAAACTCTGCAGCCTGCCCTGCTCTAGTTGCTGTTGCAATTGGCTCTTCAGTGCGGCTTGCATATTTTTCCGCAAATAACCTATCTGCTGTACTGTGGCCACAGCCTGGCTTTGCAGGCAAGAATCTATTAAATAATCGGCAAACTCTGCCTCTGTAGGTGGCACCTGCTCTCTATGATCAGGCCAGACCCGTTCTGCCAGATCATAGACTTTCTGAAACTTATCCCGCCGCGCCACCATCAGCTTGCCTTGCATAAACAGCTGCTCCAGCGCCTGCTTGGCCGGTTGCCAGTCCCACCAGGCCCCATTTTTTTGGCCTGAGTTAATTGAATCAGTGACAAAGTCACTGGCTTTCAGTGGCCCTTCGGCCGTCACCCGCGCCAATACTTCGTTCATCAGTTGTTGTTCGGGGTTAAACCAGTGGTTATTACCATTTTGCAGCAATAGCTTACGCTGCAAACTAAAGCGATAATCTTCGGCGGGTAAAAATGCCGCGGCATGCGACCAGTATTCAAAACTTTGTTTGTACTCCAGCGCTTTATCCAACATGGACTGCTGATAGTTTTTCACTCTGTTATAGAGCACATGATGATGTGCTCGCTCTACCACATAAATAGAATCCAGCTGCACATAGCTAATTTGTTTCAGAACCGCCGCCACTGCTGCTTTGCCGAACGCGGGTTTGAGCAAACCTTGGTGCTGTAACACCAGTTGGCGTAACTCTTTGGGGCTAAAAGGACAAGCAGCGGACATGGCTTAAAACCTCAGGTAAAAATCTGCCAGCAGTGTTCGGTAAGCTTCACTGTACTGGCCTGGGCTTTGCTGGATCAAGAGTTCTGTCATCTCAGGCTGGTTGGATACGGCACTGGCACTAAATTCAAGCAGCTGCAACTTAGCTTTTTTATCAGCTGTAGTTTTCACCAAACAACGTCGTTGCAAAGCCCAGCCTGCGTTTTCTGCTACAGCAATAAAATCCGCATCAGCAGGCAACACCAGACAAAAACAGGCTTCAGGTGCTGCGAGCTGTTTCGCCACCAGCGCTAAATCAGCAAAAGATAAGCTATCGGTATGGCGGGCCTGATGTCGCTTCGGATCTGAAGCGGCTAAACTCTGCTGAAAATAAGGTGGATTGCTGATAATCAGCTCAAATCCATGCTCTGGTTGGTTATCCGTCGCTGCATAGGTTAGAATATCGGCCTGAATGACGTGGATTTGTGCGGCCCAACGACTGGCCGCTACATTATCCTGTGCCTGTAAGGCAGCTTCCTGGTCCAGTTCAACCGCAAAAATAGCAGAGTTCAGCCCTGATTTTTGCAAACGCTGCGCCAGCATCAGAGACAAAATGCCACTACCAGCACCTATATCCAGCGCTGGGCCAGCTTGAGGTAACCTAGCCCAAGCGCCCAGTAAAAAGGCGTCCGTGCTGACTTTCATGGCACAGCGGTCGTGGCTAACAAAAAATTCTTTACACCGAAAGCCGCTCACTCTTGTCCTTACCTAGCAAGGCTAAATAGAGTGGCAGTGTATAAGATGTTGTTTTGTCTGTCAGTACAGCATCTTATTAAACGTGATCTAAACAGAAGGTATACAGAGCGTGAGCGAAATCAACACTGCACAGGAAAAAATGACCTTTGCTGAGTTTCAACTGGATGACAGCTTAGAAAAAACCCTGAGCAAAGCGGGCTTTAAAGAAGCAACCAGCATTCAGAAACTGGCTATTCCTGTGGCTTTGGAAGGCCGCGACATACTGGCCAGTGCGCCGACAGGCACAGGCAAAACACTGGCATTTTTATTGCCAGCTATTCAGTACCTGCTGGATTTTCCCCGCAGAGATCCCGGTTTTGCCCGGGTTCTGATCATGACGCCCACCCGGGAACTGGCTTATCAGATTTTCGAACAGGTGCAACAGCTAATTATGCTGACTGACCTGCATGCTGGTGTGATCACTGGTGGTATCAACTACGGCAGCCACAAAGAAACTTTAGAAAAAAACAACGATATTCTGGTGGCAACACCTGGTCGTTTAATTGAATATCTGGATAACGAAAGTTTCCATGCCGACGAAGTAGAAGTACTGATCCTCGACGAAGCTGACCGTATGCTGGATATGGGTTTTGTCGGTGAAATGAACCGCATTATTCTCGAAGCCAAACGTCGTCGTCAGACCATGCTGTTCTCAGCCACTCTGGAAGGCAATGGTGTCAATAAATTTGCAGAACGGGCCTTGCGTGAGCCTGTTCAGGTTGAAGCTGCGCCACCCCGCCGCGAAAAAGCCAAGATCCTGCAGTGGATGCATGCCGCTGATGATGCAGCGCATAAACTCGCCTTACTGACCCATATTCTGAAGCAAGAAGACGTCAGCAAAGTTATAGTCTTTGTCAAAACCCGAGAGCGTCTGGCCACTTTAACAGGTCAGCTGGAAGCAGCAGGTTTAAAATGTTGCTGGTTACAAGGTGAAATGCCACAGGATAAACGTCAACTGGCACTGGCTCGTTTCAGCAACAACCAGGTGCGTATTCTGGTGGCGACTGACATAGCAGCACGTGGTCTGGATATTGACGATATTACTCATGTGATTAACTACGATATGCCACGCACGGCCGATGTCTATGTCCATCGTATTGGCCGTACCGGCCGCGCAGGTAAAAAAGGCACTGCCATTTCGTTAGTGGAAGCTCATGATATTGGCGTAGTAGGTAAAGTTGAACGCTACACAGAGCAGCCACTCAAACGCCGCTTTATCGAAGGTTTACGCCCTAAACATAAAGAGGCTAAAGCGCCGACTAAGCAGAAAAAACCAAAAACAGCAGCCAAGAAAAAGGCACTGAAAAAAGCAGCCAAAGCCAAAGCTTAAACCGCTTCGCTGCACCAGCAGATTTCGCCGGGCTTGAGGCCTCTCAAAGCACGGCGAAATCTATCTTCTACACATCCCAACCCTGTCAAATCAGCAGCTTTTACAGCAGCCAGGCATAACTAAACTTCATAAAGACTGAACGTTGATCACGTTCCAGGCTATTCAGTTCATCGTCCTGATAGGCATTGTCGCTGTAACCAGCAAAAAACAAGGTTTGTGGATTGAGCTTATAGGAATAAAGTAACTGCGAACCCAGACTGCGCTCCAACTGCTGATCAAGACCTGGATTATTCAGTGGGTTTTGCACAATGTCGCTGTAGATCAGCGTCAGGCGCAACATACTGCGCACAGAAAACTGATAGCTAAAACGCAGATCGGTCAGATTGGCGGTAAAAACTTCAGCACCCTCTGCCTCTAAATATCTATAGGTATGACGAGCTTCAATTTGCAAATGTGTAGTGGCATTCCAGCTCAGCTCAGGCGTCACTTGGACTAATTCTCCCAGCCTGTTATTGCGGTAATCAATAGCATCACCCAGCTCGATTTCCGCATTGGCATAAAGTGCCGGCAAAGGCCTGAATTCAGCAAAAGTAATAAAACGCTTTTCATGAAACATCAGCGTATTACCATCAATAGCCAGCGAGTTGTTATTTAAGCGTGGTCCGACTTTATCTCTGTCCGTCACACTTAGGGAGAAGAAACTTTGTTGTGGTCCCCACAGCTCCAAAAACAGTTCGGCTTCTTTTTCCAGTAGCTCGTGATTGGCGTTATGACTGATATCCCAGTCGCCGCTTAAGATAGCCCTGTTCCACCAGCTGTTAGCAGAAAACCACTGATAACCCAAACCTTGCACTAACTTGGTAAAGTCAGTTTGCGGCATATACCCCATATCGGCCCTGAAGTCTTTTTCCAGTGCCAGATATTCGGTATTCCACAACCAGCTTCCGTCGTCATGTTCATACATCAGAAAATAGGCCGGGTCAGATAAATCATCCGCTAAACGCAAACCCGCTTCTGAATCGGCAAAGTCCTGTCTTACCAGCTCTGAATAGGCTGAGTCCGCATATAAATACTGCAGCACCAGCTCGTCTTGCTCTGTGACTTTATATTTCAGATCGACGCCAGCTAAATGGTTGTGATAGCTGTCACTTTGCCTAAGACTACTAATCCAGCCCAAAGACAAGTCCGCGCTCAGATCGTAGCGATACCGCAATACAGCGTTGGTGCTTTCCTCGTCCACTACTGCAACGTCAGAGCCCAGGTTGCCAGGTACGATAAAAGTGGTTTTTTCATCATTGGCCACAAAAAAAGCAAAGGAATGTTGCTGCTGCTTCCCCGTCAGCTTAGCGCCAATATCAGGTGCACCTATATTGCGGGTGTAGACCAAGTCCAGCGGTGAACTGAAGTAATCCTGGTTATCGAGGAAAAAAGCTCGTTTCTCGTCAAAAAATAGCGAGAAGGTATCGTTCATCGATACTTGTGCCACATCTGCTTCTACCTGAGAAAAGTCAGGATTCAGTGTGGCATTGAGGTTAATGTCCGGTGTAATGCCCCATTTTAAATCCAGACTAACTTCGGTATTAGGCTCTGTTTGCCAGGCGGTTTTTGCATCTGCTGTTACATCCCGCTGCTGGCTTGCGCCAGTGACTAAAGACGGTACTACACTAAAATGGCTACCTTGTTTAGCGCCAGAAAAACCTGTGGCGACGCGCATCTGGCAGATCCAGCACGGGTTTTCCCTTACAATTTTATTGCTGGATAAACGGTGTTTTACATCACGGGGATAGAACCTCACCAGTTCAATACGCCACTGCTGTAATGCCAGCCTGTCATTAAAGTTGAGAATGCGCAGTGGGATAGCGATTTCAACCTGATAACCGTCCTTTGTCAGCTGACCAACGCTTTGCCAAATGCCGTCCCAGGCGTCACTTTCATCGCCTGTGACTTCATTTTCTATCGCATCAGCCTGCACGCCCAAGGGGTTACTGAAAAACTGATAGGCCAGTTTTTGATCGTTATAGCTGTCGATTTTAATACCCACTAAATCGTCTTCCCAGACATCATCTCTGTCTTTTAAAAAGGCACGAATTTGCGAAGGGTTTGGATCTTTGGCTTTAAAGGCCAGATAAAAATACTCGCCGTTTTCCAGCAACAAGACTTCGGTCGCTACAGGAGCCGCGGTATTGTCTGCAGGCCAGCTGTTGATATCAATCTGTACTGTGTTGGCTTGCGCCCAGGCAGCGTCCGATAAATCACCGTCAATGCTGATACTGCCGGCGGTTTTAGGGATCTGGATATCGGCCAGAGCAGTTACAGAAAACAGAACAGCCACTAGAGAAAACCAACGCAGCATTTACAGTCCTTGTGCAGCAAGAGAAAAAGTCCTCGGCACTATATAGAAAGGCATTGAAAATAAAAAGGCCGGGACAACCGGCCTTTTTAGCAGACTTTGTAACTGGCTGTTACCTGTCCCAGTAACTTTCTTCCAGAGAGTCTTCTTTTTCTGGTAAGCCTTTAGACAAACGTGGCGCATTTTGCACCAGTATGGCGTAGCTAACCCTGTTGGCGTATTTACAGATCTGAGCAAAAGACGAATAAGCCAGATAAGGCTGTTCGTGTTTACTGGACAGTGGCAAAGTTTGACGGTGGAAATGATTGGCCGCTATATCATGCAAAATAGCAGCTAAAGCGCCGTCGCCAGCGCCATTGGTGTTTTTAATCCGCTCAGGCCCACCTAAATAAGGGTCGATATGGGAATAAACTTTCACCGGCTGCTGGCAGTCTTTTTTCTGCATAGGGCGGCTGAATTCAAATTCATTGTAATCCGCCAAAGCGCCAGATTTAATTGGATTCGTCGTTTCACGTTTTACTGATGCGTCAGTGTAGCCACATAAATACAAACCTTCAGGGCCAGCCGTTAACAGCACCATATCGACATAATCCAGCGCTGCTTCTGCTGCGAGCAATGGATCGGCAAAACCTGTCAAAGCTTCAGCTTCCAGCTCATTCATTGCCAGCACATTGACATACTGCGCCAGAGTTTGCTGGATCAGCTCCCTGTGCTCTTCGACTAAATGTTTGGTGCCCAGGCTCATCACCACAGGCACATCAGCAGCTTTGGCATCAGATAGCATTTTCACCATGGCTTGCTGGATAGGCTGATCGGTCGCACGCAGCGGGTAAGCGCTAACCACTATAGCGGCAGCTTTAGCAATAATATCGGTCGGGATATAAGCTGGAGTTAATTCATCCATATCACCCGGATCGATAACAAAAGTACGTTCGCCATCTGGCGTAATCATGGTGATACCACGGCCTATATCACCAGGCACACCCTGCAGGTGGTTCATGTCCACTTTGCTGCTGGTATGACATAAGTAGTGGTAGGCCGGAGAACCCAGCTGAATATTGGACGACATCACGCCAAGTAATACCGACTTGTCATCTGCCAGTACTGAGTAGTTATGCACTGTATTACCAATAGTGCCACCTGCAAAATGATCAGAGATGGCGTTGGAACCAACCAGTTCCTGATAAATCAGATCGGCTTTGCCATGTTCCACTAAGTTGGATAAGCCTTTGCCTATGCCGTATTTCTGCAGAAATTCATCACTGACGTTGGCAATCACATCCACTATGGTCTGGTCCAAACCCACAATATAAGTGTCCAGCTCAGGCCGCACTTCGTAGCTGGGTAAGGTCAGCTTAGGCTGAGACACAGGAAAATAATGTTTGAGTTTACGACGACCAGGGAATTTCATAAGGCAGCACTCGGATCAATAGAGCCGCGCATTTTAGCAAAAGCCAATTAAAAAAGCGCAGGAAAAAGCCGCAGTTTGTCGCGGCTTTTCCTGCATATTTTGCAGCAGAATACTGCAATAGCAGGATTATTGTTGCATTCGTGTAAAGACTAGAGTGTCGGCTTTGGACTCCGCACTACTAAACTGATAGCCGGCACTGTTAAATAGCTTGAGGCCTTCGGCCTGATCAATCTGCTGCTCAATCACATAACGGGCCATCAGGCCACGGGCTTTTTTGGCAAAAAAGCTGATGATTTTATACTGACCATTTTTGAAATCTTTAAATTCCACATTCAGTACTTTGGCTTTCAACGCTTTTTTATCTACAGCTTTAAAATATTCCTGTGAGGCTAAATTCAGCAGCATCTGTGAATTTAACTGCTCCAGCTGTTGATTGAGTTCAGTACTGATGCGATCGCCCCAGAACTGATACAAATTGCTGCCTCGGCCATTTGCTAGAGAAGTACCCATCTCAAGACGGTATGGCTGCATCAGATCCAAAGGGCGTAGTACGCCATACAGGCCACTTAAAATACGCAAATGCTGCTGCGCATAATCCAATTCTTTTTGTTTCAGGCTGGACGCTTGCAAGCCCTGATAAACATCCCCATTAAAAGCAAACAAAGCCTGACGAGCATTATCTGGTGTGAAAGGTGTAGACCACTCAGCAAACCGCGCAGCATTGAGGCCAGCGAGTTTATCGCTGATATGCATCAGACTGGATAACTGAGCAGGGGTCAGATCACGGCAATACGGCATGAGTTCAAGGCTTTGCTCCAGCAAAGCAGGCTGGCTAAAGGTAGTGACAGACAAAGGGCTTTGGTAATCTAAATCTTTGGCGGGTGATATCACCATCAACATGGGTTTTGGTTTCCTGTACAACGAATTGACACGACTATATCAAATTAAATGCTTTAGCTCGACAACTAGACTCAATACGGACGTGGCTTTGCCATGGTTTTTAGTTTTTTTCATGATAAGCTCTAATCCGCGTGCAGAGCTTATAAACTAAGGCTGCAGCCAGCAAATTACAGCAAATTCCGAATGGCGGAAACTTAGCGCAAAAGCCTGTTTTTGTGTTGTAATTTTCCTACATTTATTTAGTATTAAGCCCCACATCACTGACTTGTGATCAGAAAAACGGTAATAAAACAATATGAGCACTTTACTAGAACAGCTAAAAGCAGTGACTACAGTAGTGGTCGACAGTGGTGATTTAGGCGCCATTGAACAATTCCGCCCTGTAGATGCTACAACTAACCCCTCTTTATTGCTAAACGCCAGCCAGCTGGAGTTTTCCAAGCCTTTATTGGCTCAGGCTGTGGCTTACGCCAAAAGCAAAAGTTCAGATCTGGCGACTCAGGTCAGCATAGCCAGTGATAAATTTGCTGTAGATATAGGCACTCAAATCAGTAAGTTGGTGCCGGGCCGTGTCTCTACTGAAGTTGATGCCCGTTTATCTTTTGATACTCAAGCCAGCATCAATAAAGCCCTGCAACTTGTGGCTTTGTATGAAGAAAATGGCATCAGCAAAGACCGTATTCTTATCAAAATAGCCTCTACCTGGGAAGGCATTCAGGCGGCTCGCCAACTGGAACAACAAGGAATTCAGTGCAACCTGACATTACTGTTCCATATGGCTCAAGCCCGCGCTTGTGCTGAAGCTGGCGTCTTCTTAATTTCTCCTTTTGTTGGCCGTATTCTGGACTGGTATAAAGCCGCCACTAAACAAGATTACACAGCAGAAACTGACCCTGGCGTGTTGTCAGTGCGTGAAATTTACCGTTACTTCAAAAGCTATGGCCATAAAACTGTGGTGATGGGTGCAAGTTTCCGTAATATAGGTGAAGTATTGGCTCTGGCAGGCTGTGATCGTTTAACCATAAGCCCAGGCTTATTAGAAGAACTGAGCCAGCAACAAGGTACTTTGACTGTTCATCTGCAGGACACTGGCGCCACAGCCAAAGAAGCAGCAGCTTTAACTGAAGCTGAATTCCGTTGGGCGCTGAATGAAGATGCAATGGCCACAGAAAAACTGTCGGAAGGTATCCGTAAATTTGCCGTTGACCAACGTAAGCTGGAATCCTTAATTCAGGCTCAGTTGCAGGCTTAATTTGTCTGTTAAGCAAAGGCTTAATTTTTAGCACCATCAGATCACTACAGGAGTTTATATGATGTCGTCTGCACTCTGGGCAGAGTTAAAACAGTTGGCTGAACAGCCTTTGTCCTTGCGTCAGCAGTTTGCTGCAGACCCAAAGCGGGCTGAGAAATTCCAGGTCAATGCCTGCGGCATTCACCTGGACTTCGCCAAAAATTTGATCACAGATGGCATCTGGCAAAAGCTATTGGAGCTGGCCAAACAAAGCCAAATCCAAAGCAAAACTCAGCAAATGCTCAGTGGCGACAAAATAAACAACACTGAGCAACGTGCCGTTTGGCATATGGCGTTGCGTGCTGATGCTACAACTCCTTTAGTCTTAGATGGTGTTGATTTACAGCCGGAAATTCAGGCCTGCCATGCACAAATGGCAGAGCTGATTGGCCAGCTGCATAATGGTGAATACAAAGGTTATCAGGGCGATGCTATTACCGACCTGATTTGGATTGGTATTGGTGGCTCTTTACTTGGCCCACAAATGGCCTGTGAGGCGTTAGCGCCTTTTAACCAAAGCCCGGTACGTATTCACTTTGCTGGTAATATAGATGGCGCAGTCGTCTCTGATGTGGTGAAAACTTTAAACCCAGCCACTACGCTCGTCTTTGTTGCCTCTAAGTCTTTCGGCACTGAAGAAACGAAGCAAAATGCTTTGGCTGTGCGTCAGTGGTTCATTGACAAAGGTGCAGACAAAGCCGCTATAGCGCAACATTTCTGGGCGACTTCGTCCAATATCAAAGCCGCCGCTGAGTTTGGCATAGTGGCACAACATATTCTGCCAATGTGGGACTGGGTCGGTGGACGTTATTCGTTATGGTCTGCCATAGGCTTCCCGGTGGCATTGCAGTTGGGCATGGAACAGTTTCAACAACTGCTCAAAGGTGCCCGCGATATGGATCAGCATTTTATCCATGCCCCGCTTGAACAAAATATGCCGGTGATTTTGGCTCTGCTGGGTGTCTGGTACATCAATGCCAAAGGTTGTCAGGCACAAGCTTTACTGCCATACAGCCATTATTTACGCTTCCTGCCCTCTTACGTACAGCAACTGGACATGGAAAGTAATGGTAAAGGTGTCGATCTTGATGGCCAGCCGCTGACCGATGCGACAGCTCCTGTGATTTGGGGAGATGCAGGCACCAACGGCCAGCATGCCTATCACCAGTTGCTGCACCAAAGCGTATTGGCTGTGCCCTCAGATTTTATTCTGCCAGCCAAAGTAAGCCATCATTTGCAGGATCATCATCACAGATTGGCAGCACACTGCTTTGCTCAGACTCAGGCGCTGATGCAAGGTAAAACTTTTGCAGAAGCCAAAGCTGAAGTACTGGCAAGCGGAGCTTCTGAAGCTGAAGCTATTGCTCTGGCACCTCATAAGGTATCGCCAGGCAATAAGCCTAGCAATACCTTGTTGCTGCCCGAATTATCGCCATATTACTTAGGTGCCTTGATCGCACTTTACGAGCAGAAGGTGTTTTGTCAGGGCGTGCTTTGGAATATCAACTCTTTTGATCAGTGGGGTGTTGAGCTGGGTAAACAGCTATCTACGCCTATTTATCAGGTGTTGTCTGGACAGAAGAGCAATAGCTTTGATGCGTCAACAGAAGGTCTTATCGCAAAATTTAAGCAGTTAGCCTCGAACTAAAGCATTGAATGAACGAAAAACATTCATTTTTCGTTCATATTTGTGTCAAAGAGTTATTTTATTTTCAAACAAAGTGTGGTACTAATTTGTTGAAAATAACAACAACTCAGAGGGGCAACCATGGAAAGCTTCGAAGACTTACTGAATATGTTGGAGCGTCCTGCGACGAAAAGCCGAGCAGTCAAACGCAAGTGGCGCGAGATTGAGGCAGTCAAAGAACGTCAGCGCTTAAAACGAGAACTAGAAGACATAGACTGGACCATAGAACCTGAGTTAGTTGACATAGAATTAAGTTAAATGAAGCCCCGACAGCAATGTCGGGGCTTTTTATTTGGCTGTCATTCAGTCTCTGAATCAACCATAGGGGCGACCTTTATGGTCGCCTGCCTATGTGTCAGGCACGGCCTTTGTAACCCTAAGTAATAGGTGTTGCAGCCAGGCGTCACGTACGACGGGCTACACTTGCCAGCAGATTGGTGTTTTCCCTTGCTGCTGCAGCAACTCATTTGCCTTTGCAAAGTGACCACAGCCTAAAAAGCCGCGGTGCGCTGACAAAGGTGATGGATGAGGTGCGGTCAGAATATGGTGTTTGGTTTTATCGATTAGCTGTGATTTTTTAATCGCATGACTACCCCATAACAGAAATACTATACCTTCTGCATTGGCACTGATAGCCCGGATCACCTGATCGGTAAACTGCTCCCAACCTAAGTGACGATGCGAGTTCGCTTCGTTTGCTACTACAGTCAAAGCAGTGTTGAGCAACAACACCCCCTGCTTAGCCCAGCTTTCCAGACAGCCATGCTTTGGGGTCTGAAAATCAACATATTCCAGCGCCAGCTCTTTGTAGATATTGCGCAGTGAAGGTGGGATAGCCACTCCTGCAGGCACTGAGAAACTTAAACCATGCGCCTGATTCGGGCCATGGTAAGGGTCCTGCCCTATCACTACTACTTTCATCTCTGTGAAAGGTGTTAACTTAAAAGCATTAAAGACCAAGGCTTCAGGCGGATAAATCACCTGGCCAGCAGCACGTTGTTGCTTTAAGTAATCCATGGTTTGTAGAAAATAGGGCTGATTTTTTTCAGCCCCAATCACGTCTTGCCAGTTGAGTGACACAGTTTATTGATCCAGAGTCAGTAAGAAGTGGCGTAATTGTACAAAATCCGGCGCCATATCTGCACTTAAACTTGTCTCTGATGCCACAGCTGCTAACTCAGGCGGCAGTGCTATAGGACTACCAAGGATATTTTCTACCTGCTCTTTAAATTTTGCAGGGTGGGCAGTGCCTAAGAAAATACCAAATTCGCCATCCTGTAAGCTGCGCTTTAACGCTTTATAAGCAATAGCAGCATGAGGTTCACTGACATAACCTAAATGTGCCAGTTGACGCATAGATACCTGAGTATCCTCCTCATCCACCATCACAGCTTCTAAGTCGTCGCGGGAAATCTTGCCTTGCGCCAACAAAGCTTCGACTCGTGGCCAGTTATTCGGCGCACTGACATCCATCGCATTGGATAAAGTCGGAATAGTTTTATGTGGCGTCCACTGACCGTCTTTCCAGTAACGTGGCACTGTGTCATTTAAGTTGGTAGCGGCTATCATGCGCTTGATAGGCAAACCTAAGACTTTGGCAATTAGACCAGCGGTCAGGTTACCGAAGTTACCGCTAGGCACAGCAATGACGATTTGATCTCTTTTGTCTTTAGGTACCTGAGCTACAGCTTCGAAGTAGTAACAAATTTGAGCAAATAAACGACTGATATTTATAGAGTTCGCTGAATTGATATTCAGCTGTTTCACTAAGTCTCGGTCGTTAAATACATCTTTGACCAGCGCCTGACAGTGATCAAAGTCTGCTTCTACGGCTAAGGTATGGATGTTATGACCTAAAGTGGTAAACAGCTTTTCCTGCAAGGGGCTGATTTTTCCTTTTGGAAATAAAATCACCACATCCACACCGGCCTGTTGATAAAAAGCATGGGCGACAGCTGCGCCAGTATCACCAGAAGTTGCTGTGACAATGGTGGTTTTGCTGACGTTTTGTAGCTTCTGCGCCTGAATTAACGCCTGCGCCATAAAACGGCCACCAAAATCTTTAAAGGCTAAAGTGGGGCCGTGGAACAACTCTAAACAGGCCACATCTTCTGTCACTTGAGCTAAAGGGGCCGGAAACTGAAAAGCGTTGCTCACCATCTGATGAATTTGGGAAGCCGACAGCTCGTCACCTATTAAAGCGTGCAGTACTTTGGCGCTGCGCTCAACAAAAGGCAGTTCCAACAGAGCATCAATATCCAGGCTTGGCCATTGGGTAGGGAAAAATAGGCCCTGCTGTTCACCCAGACCAATACGTACCGCATCTAAAAAACTCACTTGTTGTGAGGCTACTTTGGTATTAGTTAATTGCATCTTTACATCCTACAGCGCTCGTGCGCCTTGTCTCGACAGACGACACACAGTAGTGATGGCATCTGAGTTTTTAGCGTAATGCTGTTGTAAATAATCAGCGGCAAATTTGGCCTGAACATCATTTTGACAGACCGCAAAAATAGTAGGGCCAGCACCAGAGATACCGACATGCCCTATGCCCTGAGCCGTTAACTGTTCACGTATAGGCAAAAGTTCAGGCATCAGGTGCTGACGGGCTGGTTCAGCGACCAGATCCTGCAAAGCAGCAAAAGCTTCAGCTTCATCCCAGGCATACAAAGCACTGATAAAACGGCTCAACATGCCGGCAAAAGCTATGCTGTGCTTCAGCGTCAGTTGTTGCGGTAACACTGCTCTTGCTTCTTTGGTTGACAGTACAGTGCCTGGATAACAAAGCACCACCTGCCAATGCTCAAACCAGGGTAAGGTGCGACATAACAATGGGCTATCCGGCAACATCAACAATAAACCACCGTAGAATGAAGGAGCTACGTTATCGTAATGCACAGAACCGCTGACTCCACCTTCCAGCTGCGCCATCAGCTGGAGCAACTGGTAGTCATCCAAAGGTTTACCGAAATAGTCATTAAAGGCATAACAGGCAACTACTATTGAACAGGCGCTGGAACCTAAGCCACTGCCTACAGGCAGATTCTTTACCAGCTCCAGCTGCAATCGGGGCAAAGTACGACCGATTTTTTGTTCAAAAGCGTAAAAGCACTTCAGCACTAAATTATCGTCAGTCTGTTGCGGTAACTGATGCACATAACGGCCAGACAGAGTTAAGCTGTTTTGTGCCTGTTCGCCATGAATACGCAGAACGTCACCAAATAAAGAGCCATCTACAGGCTCAAAAGCCGCACCTAATAAATCAAATCCGACAGAAAAATTCCCTGTGGACGCAGGCGCAAAATACGACTTCATATTACATCTCCTGCTGCCAGGACAAAGTCCGCATCACATCACTGAACACACCAGCTGCTGTGACTGCAGCACCAGCACCATAACCACGCAAGACAAAAGGAATAGGCTGGTAATAACGGGTATGGATAGCCAAGGCATTCTCACCATCTTTCACTTTCGCCAGCGGATGATCTGCATCCAAAGCTTTGATAGCTACCTTGCAACGGCCTTCACTGATTTCGCCTATATAACGCAACACCTGGCCTTTAGCTTTGGCCTGTGCAATACGCAAAGCAAAAGCTTGGTCAAGCTGTGGTAATTGCTGCATAAAACTTGGCACATCTGTACCAGGCGCAAAATCAGCTGGCAGAACACCTTCGACTTCAACATCAGCTAAATCCAACATCAAACCAGATTCACGCGCCATGATCAGTAACTTACGGGCTACATCCATACCGGATAAATCATCACGAGGGTCAGGCTCAGTAAAACCTAATTCACGGGCTTTAGTAGTGACTTCAGACAGAGACTGTCCCTGCTCCAGTAAACCAAAAATATAGGATAAAGAGCCGGATAAAATTCCTTCAAAAGCCACCAACTGGTCACCTGCATTAAACAAGCCTTGTAAGGTGTCGATCACCGGCAAGCCTGCGCCTACCGTAGTTTCATACAGGAAACGACGTCTATGTTGTTGTGCAACCTGACGCAGCTGATGGTAGTAGTCCAACGAACCTGTATTGGCCTTTTTGTTTGGCGTGACTACATGGAAGCCGGCTTTTAAGAAATCGACATACAAATTAGCCACAGGTTCTGCACTGCTGCAGTCAATCAATACCGGATTAGTTAAATGCTGCTCCTGAGCAAAACGACTTAAATCCGCCACCGAAAACTGACCTTTGGCCTGCTGCATTTGCTGCTGCCACTGACTCAAATCTATGCCCTTTTCATCCAGCAATAAAGTTTTTGAATTGGCTATGCCATACACCTTCAGCTTGACGTTACGCTGCTGTAAAAACTCTTGCTGACGCTGGAACTGAGCCAGCAACTCGCTACCAACAACACCACAACCGACCAGAAACACATCTATGCTGGGGATATGGCTGAAGAAGTTCTCATGGCACACCTTAACGGCGTTCTGACAGGCTTTTTGCTCAACCACAGCAGAGATAGAACGTTCACTGCTGTCCTGCGCTATAGCGACAACGTTGACCCTGGCTTGTGCCAAGGACGCAAAAAACTTAGCAGCCACACCGCGATGCTGACGCATGCCATCTCCCACAAGGCTGACAATAGCCATGTCGGATAAAATTTGTAGCGGACGTAATAACTTACCTTGCAGCTCTAGTTCAAATTCAGCTTCCAGTGCTTTTTTCGCTGAAGCTAAATCCAGCTGCGCCACGCAGAAGCTGATACTGAATTCAGAAGAGGACTGAGTGATTAAACTGACAGATACCTGCTCACGCGCCATGGTGGCAAACACACGGGAGGCCATACCAACCACGCCTTTGAGACCAGGACCCGATACAGTGATCAGCGCCAAATGCTCAAGGCTGGAGATACCTTTGACCAAGGAGTCACCGTTGTTGTCGGCATCAATACAAGTGCCAGGCGCAGACGGATTTAAGGTATTTTTGATGTAACAAGGAATTTGAAAACGAGCTAAAGGACCAATAGTTTTTGGATGCAGCACTTTGGCACCAAAGTAGGACAACTCCATAGCTTCGTCATAGGATAAATGATCAATCAGTTTGGCTTGTTTCACTTGACGTGGATCGGCACTGTAAACACCATCCACATCAGTCCATATTTCACAAACCGAAGCTTTGACTGCAGCCGCAACTATAGCGGCAGAGTAATCAGAACCATTGCGGCCTAATAAGCACAGCTCACCCTGTGCATTGCTTGAGACAAAACCTGCCATCACGTAAACTTGAGCCGATTGCTTGGCTAAAGCTGCAGCAAAACTTTGTTCGGAAGCGGGAATATCAGCCACAGCATTTAAGTAATCGCCCTGACTTTTGACTAAAGCCACGGAGTCCAGCAGCACCACATTCACCTGACGGGATTTAAACAGAGCCGTCATCAGACAGACACTAAACTGCTCACCCATACCAAGAATTTGCGCTTTGATATGATCAGGGCAATAGCTTAATAAACTAATACCGTGCAAACGTTCAGCCAGTTTGTGTTCCTGCTCTTCAGCCAGCAGTTGCACCGCTTTTAACTGCTCGGCATTTACCCTAAGCGCCGCCTCCGCCACTAACTGCGCCAGACGCTGCTTCCACTGCTGTAACAACGGCTGATAATCAGAACCTAAAAAAGCTAAATCTGTTAACTCAACCAACAAGTTAGTGACACCTTGTGGGGCGGATAACACCAGACCCACAGGCTGACTACCCATTTGTTGTTGCACTATATCCGCCACCTCGAGGAAGCGGGTTACCGACGCCAGAGACGAACCACCAAACTTAAGCACCCTCATGTTTTACTCCTTGCTAAACGAAAAAGGCCCGTGACGGGGAGGTCACGGGCCTTTTTAAAAACAATACGCCGCCGACCTCCTACCCCGCAGGGTTGGTGGTAATAATAATGGTGAGTGTATTGCGGATTTGTGTCTTTTTCATACTGTCTATATGCTCAAAGTTTTAGACGTCTGTCAATCTAAATGTTTAGATTATTCTAAAATTCACTACTTACTCTGTTGTTTTCAACAAAAACTCTGTTTCACCCGCGCTAAAGGCGACTACTCTGTTTCGACCATTTCTTTTCGCGTTGTAAAGCGCAACATCAGCCTGACCAATCAATACTTCATGGGCTCGTTCACCCATAATATTCAGTTGCGCAACACCAACACTGATAGTGCTCTGGATGGAATACTCTTTAAATATCACAGCAATACTACTCACGGCAAGGCAAAGACGTTGTGCAACATCCAAAGCTCCCTCTAACGCAGTATTAGTTAGCACTATGCCAAACTCCTCGCCACCATAACGGCCAAACCAGTCTGTATCACGCAACAAAGCACGGATCCGAGCTGAGAGTTCAATTAACACAGAATCCCCACCTAGATGACCGTATTGATCATTGAGCTGTTTAAATTTATCCAAATCGAATAAGAGCAAAGACAAGGGCTGCTGATAACGCTGTGCTCTTTGTACTTCGAGTTTGAGTTGCTCTTCCCAATATCTGCGGTTTAAGCATTGGGTTAAACCATCAATTCTGTTGCTGTATTCCAGTTTTTGTAAGGTGCTTTGTAAACGCTGCTGATAAACAAAGGCGTCTGTTGCGTCTTCAATCAACAGACAAACATGACGTCTGCCTGCACTATCGTTTAACGGTAGCATAGTGCAATTTTGTGCCATAAATGGGCTTGCGCTCGTAAAAGGCCTCATATGGGGTAACTTGATCACATACTGACGCTGCTCCCAGCTGCTGAAGGAAGGACTTTGTAATTCAAGAACAGAAGCAAATTTACGTCTGAGCCAGGCTTCAGGCACATCTGCAAAAACTTTAAATAGGCTTTTCCCTTTGACCTCATCCAACTGCACTGTAGCGTGGCGCTGTAAAAATGTATTCAGATAAACCAGCTGAAACTGCTCATCCACTACCAGCACACCACTATTCAATTGTTCCAATACAGGGCTGGTAAACCAGTTGTCCGACATCAACATTCTTCCAAAATTCGAACCAGAATTTGCTGAATAGTCAACACAGCCTCTCCCGGTATTAATAACAACATATCGCAGTTAAAGGAGTGATCGATCAGCTGATAACTAATATCAACCTTAAGTGCAAGATCCCAATGACAAACTGTATCAAGCAAGGCCTCTGCCACATTTTCTTGCCTGGATGACAACACTCTGGGCGCGCTGTAAGACAAACTATTGTCAATTTGTTCAGCCAGGCTATTTAAAAAAGTAGTGGTCAAAATAGAACTGATGTCTGTCAGCATTTCAAGCTCAGATGCACTGTCAGTTTCGTAACCTAATAAAGTTGCAATTCGATGTGCGTTATCCAGTTGATAAAGCACTATGGCTTCACCTGTTAAACCGTCGTTGCCTAAAAATCCCTGACTAACTAAAGCGGAATCGACACCGCTGTATTGATTGTCAAACTGAGGGGAAACTTGTGCAGAACTGACCAGCGCGATGGAAGGAACCTGCAAATACACAAAGGTACTTAAAAAACGGGCAAGTTTGTTACTGGCCAATCCCATAGCGACATTGATCAGCTCTTGCAAACAATCCAGTTGTTCTTCTGAGAAAACTCTTCTCATATCAGACCGTATTGTTTCAGGATCAGGACAAGTTTTTCCGGATTAACTGGTTTGTGGATAAAGGCCAGAGCGCCGAGCTCTGTCACTCTTTTTTGCATTTCAGGTTGAATATCTGCTGAAATAACAATGACAAAACAATCCATAGCTTCTTGCTTGATAGCTTCAAGCACACCTATACCATCCAACTCAGGCATAGTCAGGTCCAGAAATACCAGACCTATTTCCTGACTCCGCAAGATAGTCAAAGCCTGCATGCCATTTTCTGCAGTAACAATATCGGCGTCAAAAAACTCAGGTAAAGATTTGCGCACTTGTTTTCGTGCCAACAAGGAGTCGTCACAAATTAATACAGGTAACGTCATTAAAACAGCCTCATTATTATTGCTTTATTTGTGCTTACGTTTTCGGACACAGTTCAACAAGCGGGGGCCATACCCCACTGAAAGCTGCTGTACTTAAACACTATTAAACACTGTTTTGCTGTGTTCTGACAATTTATAGCAGCCATATTGCTAAAGCTGCTGTTGTTGCCTAGCCTCTAAGTTATTTATTACATATAGTATTTTCATTTAAACAGATCTTCTATAACTTAGTGTTTTAGCTGTTTATCATTAAGCCGAATCAAACAAGGTTGTTTCATGCAGCAAAAAAGTTTATCTCGTAAGCTGCTGACTAAAGTCTTGTCAGTGTATTTCATCCTGACCTTTGTAGTGACTTTAGGCCAGATTGTTGCCGAGTATTTCAATACCAAAGACCATATCAATGGCGAATTAGCGACATTGCAGCAAACCTTTTCAGGCAGCCTGACCCGGGCTATTTGGGAGTTAAACACCCAGCAAGCCCTTATCATTGCCGATGGGCTACTGGCTATTCCAGCCATCGAAGGCATTATAGTCCGCGATGATAGCGGTGCTGTAATTACTCAACTCGGCCGCTACATAGATATCAGTGAGCGCTACAGCAACCAGTTGGTACAAGAAGGTATTCGCTTAACTGAACAGAATTCTGGTTTATTTGGCTATACCTTTCCGCTTATTTTCGAATTTTCAGGGCGCGCCACTCAAGTGGGTGATGTTACCTTGTTTTCCAGCCGGGCCGTCGTATTAGACCGGATTAAAGTAGGTATCTATTTTCTGGTGGGCAACGCTGTATTAAAAACTACCTTTCTGATTATCCTGTTTTTGCTTGCGTTTCGTAGTCAGCTCACCTTGCCTTTGAGCGAACTTACCCAGCAAATTGAAGACCTTGAGCTAGATCATCTTGAAGGCACTAAAGTAGAAGTCAGGCACGATGAAGCCAACGAGCTGAGTGTGATGGCAGACGCATTTAACCGCTTAATTGCTCGTGTACAGGATTACAAGGTACAACTGGAAAGCACCCAGAAGCAGCTATTGCACTCCAATGAAAAACTAGACCAGCATAACTTGCTTTTGGAGCAGGAAGTAGCACGTAAAACCTCAGGCTTAAGTCAGGCCATGATGGATTTACAGCAACAAAAACAAGAGCTTGAAGTAAAACAACAAGCACTGCGCGAAGAAATAGAACGCAGACGTCACAGTGAAGAAGCCTTGCGTGGTAAGCAAAGTGAGCTGGAAAAAACAGTAGACGATTTAAAACAGGCTCAGGACCGTCTCGTGCAGTCAGAAAAAATGGCCGCCTTAGGTGGGTTTGTCGCTGGTATAACCCATGAAGTGAACACCCCTGTGGGTATTGGTGTTACAGCAACCAGCTTTCTGGCCGAAAAACTCACTTCCCTGGAAGCTGCTTATATAGATAAAACCTTGTCACCTAAGGTGCTGGAGCATTTTATCGAGGAAGCCAAACAAAGCACCTCGCTGCTGCAATCGAATCTTACGAGAGCGTCAGAGCTGATTGCCAGTTTTAAACAAATTGCTGTGGACCAAACCAGTGATGCGATCCGCACCATCAATCTGGCTGAGTATCTGCACGAGGTGATTCGGTCTTTGCAGCCTCATTTTAAAAAGACCCGCCACCATATTGATGTGAATTGTCCGGAAAGTCTGATGTTGAGTTGTCCTGCAGGAGCCATTTCACAGATATTCACTAACCTTTTAATGAATTCGTTAATTCACGGTTTTGAAGAGCTGGAAGAAGGTTATATCCGCATTACAGTGCTGGACGAAGGTCAAATGGTAGATATCACCTATTCCGACAATGGCCGTGGCCTGACACAGGAGCAACTGGAAAAACTCTTCCATCCGTTTTTCACTACGAAACGCGACCAGGGCGGCAGCGGTTTAGGCACTCATATTACCTACAATCTGGTGCGTCAAACACTGGGTGGCTCTATTCAGGTCAGCAGTGAACCAGGCCATGGACTGAGTTACCACATTCGTTTTCCAAAAAACTTAAAACGTAACTCCTGAATTCGTTTCTGGAGAATAGAGCCCGGCCTAAAGTGCCGGGCTTTTTTTAGCGGAAAAACTCTAAATCCCGCAGTTGAACTCTGTATACTAAGCCGCAATTCTTATAGGCAGAGTAGTTAACTATGTGGTTTAAAAATTTACGTTTATATCAGGTCACTGAAAACCTGAACACAGATCAAGATCAATTAGAGCAGGCCTTAGCTGCGTTTAAATTCACCCCTTGCACCTCACAGGAAGCTATAAAAATGGGCTTTACCAGCCCTTTGCATCCGAGCCTGAAGCAGTATTGCCATCAGACCAATGATGTAATGCTATTTGCGGTAAAACGTCAGGAAAAAGTTCTGCCGGGCTCTGTAGTCAATGAAGAACTGGCGCCTAAAATTGATGCAATGGAGCAGGAAAAAGGCCGTCCTTTAAGTCGCAAGGAAAAGCAGGCTTTAAAAGAAGAACTGATCCAGACACTACTGCCGCGCGCTTTCAGTAAATCCAGTGTCACTACTGCTTTGTATGACAAACAACAAGGCTGGTTATTGGTAGATACCAGCAGTGCAAGTCGGGCTGAAGAATTACTGGCTTTGCTGCGTAAAGCTTTTGGCTCATTGCCTGCTATGCCACTGCTGGATAATCATCAGCTTAACCAACAATTACACTTTTGGTTACAAGGTAAAGAGCTGCCACAAGGTTTCCAACTGGGAGCTGAAGCTGAATTAAAAGCACCGGATGAAGAAGGCGCTAAAGTACGTTTTATTAATCACTTACTGAGCGCTGATGAAGTACAAAGTCATTTGCAGGATAAACTGGTCACCAAACTGGCCTTAGAGCAAGACGAAAAAGTCACGTTCTTGATCTGCGACGATGGCAGTATCAAACGTCTGAAATTCCACGATTTGTTATCAGGTTCTAATGAAGAGATGGGCTGGGATGATGTGATAGGCCGTTTAGATGCCGATTTATTGCTGATGACAGACGCTTTGCGTCACGCCTTGTTACCTCTGAAAGCTAATATCAGCTCTGAATAAACCTGAAATAAAAAGCCCGGTTCAAAATCCGGGCTTTTATAGCAGTCTTACTTGGGTACAGTGGCTGCAGATCTTAGCTAAACAACGCTTTTACTTCCTGCGAAATCAGACTGACTTCAGCAAGCTGCATAAAGTTAGCGTCAGGCACTATACCGCGATCTATGTAGGGTTGAAGGGCCTGCAGTTGAGCTTGCCCCTCCAATGGCCGCTGCACCAAAGCACCAAGCCGGATAAAATCTATATAGCTGACCTGCTCGTCCTGATAGGCGTGGTTGTTCCAATTCTGCACTATCTGCACATAGGTATCAGAAAAATCCCAGGCTCGCATAATGCTCGCCCCTATCTGACCTGACAAGGTATTAAGTGCATTTTCTAAAAACTCTGGATCGCCAAATACAGTTTGATATCGTTCTGCTTCAGTCAAAATAGGTAAAGCGCCAATAAGGTGCATCAATCCTGCCAGCGTCATGACGTCAAGATTCAGATTGCAGTGTTTATTATCGCCTATATACAACTTTAAACAGGCCAGAGCTATACTGGTGACATTGACGCTTTCACGCCATACCAAAGCCATTCGTTCTTTGATCTGTTCATGTTGCGAAACAAAAAGCTGCTCCATCGCCATAGCAGTAGCTATGTTTTTTACCTGGCTTAAACCAATGCGGGTAATGGCCTGATTTAGCGAATTGACTTTAATTGAACGCCCCATAAAAGCGCTATTGGCCACTTTGATCATACGGGCAGCCAAAGCTGGATCCTGAGCTATAACATCAGTCATCATCACCAGATTACTATCGGGATCGTCTGCAGTTCTCCTAACCCGGATTGCCATTTCAGGTAAGGTTGGCAAGACCAGCATGTCTGTGCGGATTTTCTCAATCAAAATGGTCAATAAGGCATTTTCAGCCGACATAACAGGGTTCCTTACAACGAAATACTCAGGCAATCACAACCAATGCCAACTCAGATACGCCACAAAGGCAGCGATGATTCTACTAGTTTAGAACTGAACCGTCATGCGGGCTTGGTAATAACTGCAACTTTTGTTTTAACTCTAGCCATTGGGATTCACTATAGGCTTTGGCCTGTACTTTTCCCCAGACAGGTGCTGGCCATGCAATATCGTTTTCATAGCGCACTATATGATGCAGGTGCAGTTGAGGAACCATGTTACCAAGCGCCGCTATATTCAGCTTTTTCGCTTGAAATTCGGACTTTAAAAAAGCGGATAATACTGCACTTTCATGCCACAACTGAGCCCTGTCCTGCTCTGTTAAATCTATAATTTCTACCATGGCTGAACGTCTTGGGATCAGGATAAACCAGGGGTAGTTGGTATCATTTTGCACTCTCAACTGACACAAAGGCCAATCAGCAAGCCATAAGCTATCGCGCTCAAATTCCGGCGCTAACTGGAACAAATCAGTCTTCACTTTTTATTTCCTCTATAGTCTTTTTAACCTTTGCCACTAAAACAACAAATTCATTTACCAGTGCGGTGCTTAATGCCAAGTCCTGCTCCACAGCCGCCAGTTCCAGTTTGGACATCAATTCGGTCAGTTCGGGATACCCCATGCTACCTGCGCTTCCTTTGACGCTATGAGCCTCGTACTGCAGCCTTTTCCAGTTTGTTGCACCGAGCCAGAATTCAAAATCCTGCAATAGCGCTGGTAAAGCCAGTGTAAAATCTTGTTTGAGCTTTAAAATGACAGGATCTGATGCAAGTTTTTCCGCAAGTTGTTCATCCAGACTTTGACCGCTAGGACAGAATTTTTGTAGTACAGATAGAAAGTCTTTTTGCACTATAGGCTTAGATAAAACCGCCTGACAACCCACCTTGAGATACCTACTCTGATCTTCGCTCATGACGTTGGCAGTTAAAGCAATAATGGGCAAATCCATACCCGCATGCCGGATTAAGGCTGTCGCTTCTTCCCCTCCCATCTCAGGCATTTGCATGTCCATCAGCACTAAATCAAAGTGCTCCAGCAATACTCGCTCTACTGCTTTATGGCCATTTTCAACTACGACGGACTGGATCCCCAATTTTTGCAGCAACACCTGGATCAGCAATTGGTTGTCTGTATTGTCTTCTGCCACCAACAGCTTCAGCTTCTGATAATCGGGCGACATTTCAACATCCATAGGTTCTGGTGCCGGCCGCTGATAACTATGGATCAAGCTAATGTGTTGGTGCTCGCAGGCCATCACAATTTCAAAACAACTGCCAATACCCTTCACACTTTCGACCAGGATATCGCCTTGCATCTGCTCCATCAGTTTTTTCGAAATACAAAGCCCAAGGCCTGAGCCACCAAAGTTGCGGGTCACAGCAGCATCGGCCTGCACAAAAGGCTGGAAGAGTTTAGTTAACTCCTGTGCCGTAATACCTATACCTGTATCTTTAATTTTAATACGTAGTACTTCTTCAGGAGTTTGATAAGACACACTAATCACCACTTTGCCTTTTTGTGTGAACTTCACTGCGTTAGAAGTCAGATTCAATAACACCTGACGGAAACGTAAGGTGTCTGTGTACACAGCTTGCGGTAAGGGGTAATGCAATTCCAGTAAACACTGCAAACCTTTTTGTTCTGCCTGCTGTTTTGTCAGCTGATAGATGTCGTCCAGCATGGCCAGTAGGTTCACTTGTTCGGTCAACAACTCGAGTTTGTCCGCTTCGATCTTGGATAAATCGAGAATGTCATTGATCAGCGCCAATAAATGATCGCCACTACGAAGCACCCGACGTAAATAATCCAGCTGGCGATGGGGATCATTTTCATGGATAGCCTGCTCGCTGAAACCAATGATAGCAGTTAAAGGGGTACGAATTTCGTGGCTCATATTGGCCAAAAATACGCTTTTTAATCTGTTCGCTTGTTCCGCAACTTCGCGGGCAAGGGTTAGTTGCTGATTTGCATCCTCAAGTTGTTGATTAGCGTCCGCCAAATCTTGAGTTCTGGCAGCGACTTTATCTTCCAATTGCTGCTGATAAGCACGCTCGCGCTCCCGGTATACCCTCAATTGGCGTACCATCACATTAAAAGCGGCAAACATATCACCCAATTCGTCCTGCTTTCTGACGGTCAACACTGTTGAAAAATCGCCTCGCCCTACCGCAGTTTTAGCCACCGTCAGTTCACGTATAGGTGTTAACACAAAACGAGCCAGCACCCAGTAAATCAGCATAGGCAAACCAATACAAAACAAGACACAGAACAGAGCTATCAGTGAAGGCTTGTAAGCCATGGTCTTGTCCAATAAAGCAGGCACTACCCCCATCACCAGCTGATAAGGACCAGCTAAAGAAACGCCTGTGACCAGCATTGGCTGGCCAAGTAGTAAGGTAGGCACAAACTCAGGCTGGTCGACGCTGGCCTGGATTTCGGTGAAATTAACAGGGGAAAAGGCGCTACCCATCAACAGGGTATTTTCGGAAAAAGCTATAGTAGCAGCCTGACTCACAACCAAAGGTGCCCTGAGTTCACCGCCCAAGTCAGCGATCGCCTGTTGAAATAGTTGTGGTTTTATCACCAAAACTACATAACCCCAAAGACGTTTAATATCTCCTGAACTTTGGCCAGACAAATAGACTTTCTGAGCAACATACAAATTCAGCTGATTACTTCCATACTCACTGGATAGAAAAAAACCCTGATCATCCGTCATCGACTGCAAGGCGGAAAAATACTGATTACGAAACCTGCTGGAGTCAGCGACATTTCTCTGCAAGGGCAGGCTCAACTGATAGTCACCGTTTAGCCGAATAAACTTGATGGCGCTAATTTCCGGATACTGTGTACGGTAGGCGTCAAAATCTCTGACTAACGCAGATTGCACCGCCATGTCGCCTGAGATGTAAGCTTCCATCACACTTTGTGTGGATAAAATAGATAAGCTTTGTTGATAGGAGGACAGCTGCAGACGGATATTCTGCTGTGCCTCTTTGAGCTCTTCACTAATTTGCAGAAACAGCTGCTGTTCGTAATAGCGGGCACTAAAGTGGTAAGACAAATAACCCAAGAATAGTAGAGGCAATACCAGAATAGGTAGCATATACACTACTAAAGTTTCACGTAACCTCATGAAGATCCTGGTTTATGCCCTAAAAGCGCTCTGTTGTTTGCCAAAGCATACCCAGAGCGCCTGCGAACTACAAGACTAAGCTTTAAATAGGGTGCGGATCCAGCGTTCTTCGGTGATAAAACTCCAGCTCCAGCTTTTCCATTGCGCTGATAGGCCCTGAGCCACTATTTGGTCTTCAGTTTTTCCCTGCGCTTTTAAGGTGTTCACTTCAGCCAGAGTTTGCTCCATCATAGCTAAAAAACGCTCTAAACCCGCTTTATCCATTAAGTCACCGTGGCCAGGGATCAGCTTGGTTTTGTCGTCAATTTGACTGAGTAGTTGTTTCACGTTGCTGATGTAACCTGGGACCGAACCACCGCTATTGAGGTCGATAAATGGAAAGCGATCAGCAAAAAATAAATCGCCAGTATGCAGTACATTGGCGTCTTTGAACCAAACGACTAAATCACCGTCCGTATGACTGGCCGGCATAGTTACAAGCTTTAGATTAACGCCATTGAGGCTAAGCGCTTTTTCGCCAGTAAAGGTTTCTGTTGGCAGACCAGCTGATGGGAATTTAGCATCAGCTTTTAATCGGGTCAGTACATTGGTATGAGCAATAATCTGAGCACCAGAGGCAAGAGCGGCATTGCCATTGACGTGATCGCCGTGAAAATGGGTATTGATTAAAGTTTTAATTTGCACGCCAGCTTGTTTGCTCTGCAGCTCAGCTTTGATTTGAGGTGCAACATGCTCATACTGAGAATCTATCACTAGCGCCCCTTCAGGGCCTACTACAGCGGCTATATTGCCGCCAGCCCCTTTGATCATATACAGATGCTTGGCCAGTTCAGTACTGGTCACCTGAACCTTATCCTGAGCAAAAACAGTGGTTGAAAGCACCAAAGCGAGTAACACACTTAACTTTTTCATACCTTTCCTTATGCGAAGAAAAATTTAGCAGCAAAAACCGCAGTTAACAGCCAGACGCTAAGGGTTGTCTTTGACAAGCGCCCTGTGACTAAACAAAGTACCGCATAGGTTATAAACCCCATTCCTATACCATCAGCTATAGAAAAGGTCAGCGGCATCATCACCAAGACTACGACTACTGGCACTGATTCGATCAGATCGTCCCACGCTACATGCTGCAAGCTACTTAGCATCAAGGTGGCGACATAAAGCAAAGCGCCAGCCGTCGCATAGGCTGGCACCATAGCAGCAAGTGGCGATAACCAAAGTGCTGCGATAAACGCCAGCCCTGTCACCACAGCAGTTAACCCTGTACGACCACCTGCGGCAACACCAGCAGTGCTTTCTACATAGCTGGTGGTGGTTGATGTTCCTAAAAAAGAACCTGCTATGGTCGCAGAACTGTCTGCCAATAAAGCACCCTTTAAGTTTGGAATGTCACCATTAGGTTTTAGTAAACCGGCTCTCTGACTGACAGCCACCAAAGTGCCACTGGTATCAAATAAGTCCAGGAATAATAAACTCAGAATGACGGGCACCATGACCCACTGCAAAACGCTGGCAAAATCCAGTTGCAAAAAAGTTGAGGCTAAAGACGGAGGCATAGCCACAAGGCCGGTATAACTGGTATCACCGCGCCACCAGGCAATGGCTGTGATGACTAAAATGCTGATAAAGACAGCTGCATGCTGTTTACGATGCGCCAGTGCAAAAATCAGGAAAAAACCAGCTATAGCCAGCAACACTTTAGGGTCGTGTAAATCCCCCAGTGTGACTAATGTTGTAGGGCTTGCGATAATAATGTTGGCAGTTTTTAAAGCGATCAAAGCCAAAAACATGCCTATACCAGCAGCTATGCCCATCTTTAATGCAAAGGGAATACTCTGGATAATCCACTCACGGATCCTGAAAATACTCAGCAGTAAAAACAGCACGCCAGAGCAGAACACTGCAGCTAAAGCAGTCTGCCAGCTATGTCCTTGTTCCAGCACTATGACATAAGTAAAAAAAGCGTTCAGACCCATACCTGGCGCTAAAGCCACAGGTAAATTTGCCAACATGCCCATAACAATAGAACCAAAAGCGGCAGCCAGACAAGTCGCAACAAAAACAGCGCCATGATCCATACCTGTTTGCGCCAGCATATTCGGGTTCACAAACAGGATATAACTCATCGCCATGAAGGTAGTTAAACCAGCAATCAGCTCTTTTTTGATACTGGTCTGGCGCGCTGTCAGCTCAAAATAACGATCTATAAAACTCATAAACAACTATCCATCCGAGTCTGGCTCATTTGTCATGTACTATAAAGCAAAAAACCGAAGCATAGCCCCGGGTTTTTCAACAGCCAAGTGAATTCTGGTTTAGAGGCAGTAGTAAGCGGCTAACGCTGCCACTGGCGCAGCAGATGGCTTGCCATGTTGCCAGTCACCACCATCCACACCACTGCCAGCGATGTCGATATGACAATAAGGCAATGGCTGTTCGGTGTTTAACCCATGCTGATCCAAACCAGCAGCAGCCACTAGAAATGCCATGGGGAACTGATGCCCACGGGGAGTCACTGAGGACGGTGCATTGTTACAGCTTAATAAGTCATCGGCCGAAGTGCGACCTTTGATAAAGCTGAAATCCTCACGACGGCTGCGGGAGATTTCGCTTGGATCGGCCCATAAATCCCCCACCATAGCTAAATCGGCAGATAAACCTATACGGCGGGCTGCACCGTTTTCCACCAAGGCACTGTATGGACCCACGGCACGGGCCGCATGACCTGTTAAAGTAGCAATAGAATACAAGGTAGGATTGACCGCAGTTTTGGCATCTTCACGCAAATGCGATAATAAGTCCGCCAGTACCAAGCGACCTTCAGCATCCGTATTACCAATACGAACCCGAACACCTGCATGGCTGGTAATAATTTCATCCGGCACAAAAGCGTCAGAACCTATGCTGTTACGCACAGCGCCTATTTCCGCAATGATACGAATACCTTTAGTTTTGAGCAAAGCCACAGTTTTGATAAAACCAGCCACGGCCGCAGCACCACCTTTGTCGCGGCTCATACCGGCCATAGCACCACCGGTTTTTAAATCAGCACCGCCTGTGTCATAGACCAGACCTTTACCAGCAAATAACAGAGTTTGTTCGATTTCCCCTTCGCCCTGATACTCAAGACGGATCACTGCAGGTTTATGACGGTCAACCTGCAAAGAGCTGCGGGCGACGGCCATCAGCAACGGATAGTCTTTTTGTAAGCTATCCACTTTAGTTTCTACCGAAACATGCACATCAGTACCGGCAAATGTTTCTACACAATAATCGGCGAAGCGACGTGGCGCCATACGTTCAGGTTCAGTGCCACAGAGATCGCGGGCCACACGTTTACCGGCTTCAACAGCCTCCATGTAACGTGCCTGATGTTCTGAGACACCAATGACTCCAATCTGGGTCACAGGTTCTATCGTGGCCTCCCCCCGGGCTTCACGACCTTCGAGCGGTTGCCATAAAGCCTGACAAGCACCTAAATAAGCCACTTCTGTTGCATATTGATAGGCATCTGAATCCGGAGCTATTACATACAAAGCCGGAGATTTGGCACCGGCAGCTTTAGCCTGGCTGATACCTTGTTTAGCTGCGTCATAAAAACTGCGGACATCGTCGTAGTCTCTGTCCAGCGGGCCGGTAGGTGATAACACCAGACGTTGCCCCGGAGCTCTGGCTGAAACGACTAACACCGTTTCTTTTCCGATACGGTTGTCTATAGCCGCAGCTGCGCTAGTTTCAGCCTGTAACTCTTCAATAGCGTTAAAACTGGTCGCGACAATAATTAGCGCATCCCATTGGGTATCATTCAAAGCAGCCTGAACAGAAGAAACAGCTACAGCAACCGGATAAGACATGGATGTGACCTCAGAAGAAAAACGAGTTGCATTATTGAATAGCTAGCAATGAGAGGCAATAGAACAACACATAGAGAGAGAAATTAGCCGTAGCTAAAAACTGACAAACCAGCCTGAGCTGGTTTGATTATTTTTACAGTGACGCTGAATAGCTGTTCAGATAATTTTATTCTGCTGCCATTCCTGTTCTTTTTTCATGCGCTCTTTACGCTTTTCGCAAGGTGTGTCGCAGTCACAGGCCTTTTCTATACCTAAAGCTCCTAAACCACCGCAACTGCCAGCTATGGTCTTACGTTGCACCATGTAGCCTATAGCCATAGCAGCAACAACCACTATCAGGATGATAAAAGTAAAAATAAAGACTTCCATAGCCACCTCATCACACTTAGAAGCTTTGAACAAACAGTCTGCCTGCATGCCCGTATTAGGCTGCCATTGTAACAAGTTTCAGCCACTATCCCTACGCCAAAACGATATTCAGACAAATAAAAAATTGTCAGGATCAATTTTTAACAATGCGAAGCATTGGCCCGAAGGGTGAGCGCCAAGGATGGCTGCGAATAAAAATGGGGTCCAAAGGACCCCATTTTTTAATTTGCTTTGGCTTAACCGCCGAAGTCATCCAACAGAATGTTGTCGTCTTCTACACCTAAGTCTTTCAGCATATTGATCACTGCTTTGTTCATCATTGGTGGACCACACATATAGAACTCACAGTCTTCCGGAGCCTTGTGGTTTTTCAGGTAATTTTCAAACAACACGTTGTGAATAAAACCTGTGTAACCAGTCCAGTTATCTTCCGGCTGTGGATCAGATAAGGCCACGTGCCACTTAAAGTTTTCGTTTTCAGCTTGCAGCATGTCGAAATCTTCAACATAAAACATTTCACGCTTAGAACGGGCACCATACCAGAAGCTCATCTTACGTTTGGATTTCAGACGACGTAACTGGTCAAAAATGTGTGAACGCATTGGCGCCATACCAGCACCACCACCAACGAATACCATCTCTGCTTCAGTTTGTTTCGCGAAGAATTCACCGAAAGGACCAGAAATAGTTACTTTATCGCCAGCTTTTAAGCTCCAGATATAGGAAGACATTTTACCGCAAGGTAAGCTCAGGTTGTTTGGCGGCGGAGATGCGATCCGCACGTTTAACATGATAATACCTTCTTCTTCCGGATAGTTCGCCATAGAGTAAGCACGAATAGTTTCTTCGTCTACTTTGGACTCCAGAGTGAAGAACTTAAAGCGTTCCCAGTCACCACGGTATTCAGCCGGAATATCAAAGTCGGCATACTTCACATGGTGAGCCGGCGCTTCAATCTGAATGTAACCACCAGCACGGAAAGGTACTGATTCACCATCAGGGATAGCCAACTTCAACTCTTTGATAAAGGTAGCTTTGTTATCGTTAGAGATAACACTACATTCCCATTTTTTGATACCAAAGATTTCTGGTTCAACTTCGATCTGCATGTCAGTTTTAACACTGACCTGGCAAGCTAAACGGCAACCTTCACGACGCTCGCCTTTGGTTAAGTGACCCATTTCCACAGGTAAAACGTCACCGCCACCCGCATGAACATGGACACGGCACTGACCACAAGAGCCACCGCCACCACAAGCTGATGACAGGAAAATGCCTTTATCAGCTAAAGCGCCAAGTAATTTGCCGCCGGCTTTTGTTTGAATGGCTAACGAAGGGTCGCCATTAACGCCAATGGTGATGTCACCAGAAGATACCAGTTTGGCTTTGGCGACTAAAATCATAATCACTAAAGCAACAACCAGCAGGGTGAACATCCCAACGCCAAGATAAATCTCTTGCATTGTGTTTTCCTTTTACAGCAATTTTTACAATGACACGCCAGAGAAAGACATAAAGCCTAACCCCATTAAACCAACCATGATAAAACGAGAACCTAAACCACGCAGACCCGCAGGGATATCCGCATACTTCAGTTTTTCGCTCACAGCTGCCATTAATGTGATGGCCAGAGTCCAACCTAAACCGCCGCCTAAACCAAATACCGCACTTTCTGCTAAATTGTAATCACGCTCAACCATGAAGGCTACGCCACCAAAAATGGCGCAGTTCACTGTGATTAACGGCAGGAAAATACCCAAAGCGTTGTATAACGAAGGGACGTATTTATCCAGGAACATTTCCAGAACTTGTACTAAACCTGCGATTACGCCTATATAAGCGATAAAGCCAAGGAAGCTTAAGTCCGTATCTGGAAAACCTGCCCAGGCTAAAGCACCAGGCGCCAAGAATTGCTTAAACACAATGTTATTCAATGGCACTGACAAAGCCAAAACCACTGTTACGGCTATACCTAAACTGAAAGCTGTTTTTACTTGTTTAGATATGGCGATAAAAGTACACATCCCAAGGAAAAACGATAAAGCCAGGTTATCGATAAACACCGCACGAACAAATAAACTTAAATAATGTTCCATCTTCTGTCCCCTTACTTCTCAACTTGTTCTGGGCGGAAAGTCCGCAGAACCCAGATGAACAAGCCGATGATAAAGAAAGCGCTTGGAGGCATTAGTAACAGACCCATAGGCTGATACCAACCACCGGCACTGATCAGAGGCAGAATTTCAATGCCAAACACAGTACCTGAACCAAACAACTCACGAATAAAGGCAACGATCAACAACAACACTGTGTAACCCAAGCCATTCCCTATACCGTCTAAAAAGCTCATTAATGGCGGACTTTTCATCGCATAAGCTTCAGCACGACCCATTACGATACAGTTGGTAATAATCAAACCAACGAATACCGACAGTTCTTTCGCTACGTTGTAGGCAAAGGCTTTCAGTATTTGGTCAACCACGATAACCAGAGAAGCTATAATGGTCATTTGCACAATAATACGAACGCTTGATGGAATATGGTTACGGATCATCGAGATAAACATACTCGAAAATGCAGTAACCAGAGTCAGGGCTATACCCATAACCAAAGCTTTATCAAGCTTAGTCGTTACCGCTAAAGCAGAACAAATACCCAGGACTTGTAATGCGATAGGGTTATTGGCAAAGACTGGTCCGAAGACAAGGCTTTTCATTTCTTTTGCACTAGCCATTGTTTAATGCTCCATCACGAACCTTTGTCAGGAAAGGCGCAAAGCCTTTAGCACCAATCCAGAACTCAAACGTATGTTGTACACCATTACTGGTTAACGTAGCGCCAGATAAACCATCTACATCGTGTGCAGAAGTAGCGACAGCATTACCTGGCTTCAGGATTTTGATAGCAGGATTACCTGCTTCATCAAATAACTTCTTACCGACAAACTGTGCTACCCATTTTGGATTCTGGATCTCACCACCCAAACCAGGCGTCTCAGCATGTTCATAGTAGTTCAGACCTTTGATGGTATTGCCATCTTTGTCCAACGCTAAAAAAGCATGCATGGTAGACCACAAACCGTAACCGTGAATAGGCAGAACTATGGCTGACAAGTTGCCAGATTCAATCCCGTCGTTATAGGCAAAATAAACCGGCGCAACATTAGCACGTGATTTAATTGAAGCTTTATCGTCCGCACCTTCCAGCTTGATACTGGTTTCAGGCGCTTTCATCGCTTTACGGTAATCGTATTTAGCCGGGTCCATATCCACAAACTCTCCGGTATTCATGTCAACCAGACGTTCCTGAATATGTTTAGTGAACAGCTCTTTAACGTTGCCACCTGATAACAAGCCCGTTGCGACCAGAATATTTTTCTGGGCATCTAACAGTTTGTTTTCAGTTTGTTTTGGTCTCAGCTGAACAGCTGAAGTAGCCACGAAAATGGCGCATACCAAACACAATGCAATAACCACAAAAAAGGTTTTGCCGATACTATCGTTATTACTAAACATTACGGGCAAGCCTCCGATTGATGTTCGCCTGAGCCACCATATAGTCAAACAACGGTGCGAATAAGTTAGCGAACAAAATAGCTAACATCATACCTTCAGGGTAAGCAGGGTTAACCACACGGATCATCACCACCATAAAACCAATCAGGATACCGTAGGCCCATTTACCTTGATTTGTGAAAGAAGCGGATACCGGATCAGTTGCCATAAAGAACATACCAATAGCAAAACCACCTAACACAATATGCCAGTACCAAGGCATAGCAAACATAGCGTTTGTTTCAGAACCAATCACGTTGAACATAGTGGCGAAAATAATGGTACCAACCATTACGCCGCCTACGATGCGCCATGAAGCGATACGGAAATAGATTAAGGCTAAACCACCAATCATCAGCGCTAAGAACGAGGTTTCACCCACTGAGCCTGGGATAAAACCATAAAAGGCATCCCACCACTGAGCATTAATTGACCAGTCAGACACTTCACCGTTAGCTGCTTTTGACAACCAGGTAGCACCTGAATAACCGTCAGCTACTGTCCACACTTTATCGCCTGAAATCTGTGCAGGGTATGCAAAGAACAGGAAAGCACGGCCAGCTAAGGCTGGGTTTAAGAAGTTGCGACCTGTACCACCAAAGACTTCTTTTGCGACAACAACACCAAAGGTGATACCTAAAGCGGCTTGCCACAGAGGAATAGAAGCTGGAAGTATTAAGGCAAAAAGAATCGAAGTAACAAAGAAGCCTTCGTTGATTTCATGCTTACGCACAGAAGCAAATAACACTTCCCAGAAACCGCCGACAATAAAGACAGTCGCATAAATAGGCAGGAACCAAACGGCGCCGTACCACATTTTGCTACCCCAGCCTGATTCAGCAGTCAATTCACCGCCCAGTAACTGGAATACCCCCACCTGCCAGGTGTCAGGCGTGCCAAAACCAGCCTGCAGTGCGATAACCGCCTGATGACCGATATTGAACATACCAAAAAATAGCGCAGGGAATAACATTAACCAGACAAAAATCATAATACGTTTCAGATCGATACTGTCACGCACATGAGTACCAGCCTTAGTCACCAGACCAGGGGTATAGAAAATTGTTGCAGCAGCTTCATATAAAGCATACCACTTTTCGTATTTGCCACCTTTTTCAAATTGCGGCTCAATACTTTCTAAAAAATGCTTTAAACCCATTTTTAGCCTTCCTTCTGGATCGTCGTCAGGCAATCACGCAATGCAACGCCGTAGTCATATTTACCAGGGCATACAAAGGTAGATAACGCCAAATCTTCTTCATCCAGCTCTAAACAACCTAAAGAGACCGCGCCATCTGTATCACCGACCAACAGGTCACGTAACAACAGGGTTGGCAGTATGTCCAGTGGCATTACACGCTCATAGTTACCGATAGGTACCATGGCGCGCGACGAACCATTGGTGCTGGTGGTCATATTAAACAGGCGTTTAGGATTCAAATGTGATAAATAAGCACGGGTCACAGAGAATTTATCTGCACCAGGCATAGCCCAGCCTAAAAACTCTTTGTCGTAGCCTTCTGCCAATGCAGATATCTGGTTGTGGAAACGGCCCAGATAGCCATGCACACCACCTGCAGCAGCGCCTGATAATACAGAACCAGAAATGATACGGTTCTGACCATCTTGCAGCTCACCAGCGGTCAGCTCAGCAATAGAAGCCCCCAGTACAGTTTTCACTAAACGTGGATTTTTCACTACAGGACCGGCTAAAGAGATCACACGTTCAGCATTCAGTTGACCTGAAGTGAACAGAGCGCCAATAGCTATCACGTCCTGATAGTTGATATGCCAAACCACTTTTTTAATGCTGACAGGGTCAAGGAAATGGATATGAGTACCTGGTAAACCAGCTGGGTGTGGACCGTCAAATTCTTCAACCTGAACAGAAGGAACTGAAGGGACATTGCTACCCGCTTTTTTACACAGATAGACTTTGTCAGACAAACGGGATAACACTGTTAAACCATTGCTGAAATCTGTGCTGCGCTGCGCTATGACTACTGTCGGGTCAGCAGCTAAAGGATTGGTATCCATGGCTGTGACGAAAATAGCTTTGGCTACACTGTCAACAGCTGGTGCAGCGCTGAATGGTCTGGTGCGTAATGCAGTCCACAAACCTGAACCTGTTAGGTTCTTCTTCACTTGCTCAACAGTTAACGTAGCAAGTTCTGCAGCGGAGAATGAATCAAAAGCGACAAAATCGTCACCTTCAGCTTCAATTACAACAGACTGCAACACACGCTTAGCGCCGCGGTTGATTTCTTTCACTGTACCGGCAACAGACGCCGTGAAAAATACGCCAGGATTCTTTTTGTCTTCAAAAAGAGCCTGACCTTTTTTCACACGGTCCCCAACCTCTACCAGCATTGTAGGACGCATACCGACGTACTCTTCGCCTAGTACAGCAACGTGTTTGATGGACGGGCCATCATGTATGTCTTGTTTGGGACTGCCCGAAAGGGGAATGTCCAATCCTTTTTTGATTTTTATCATACGTACTTGCACTTTTAACGGGAAGAAACAGGGCCTGGTTTATCGGCTGCTCGCCGCGCGTAGCATCCGGGACCTCAACAGCCTAACCTCTGTTGCAGGTGGCGGACACACGTACCAAAGTCGCGGATTCTAGCACTAAACATAAGTGCTATCTATGTTAATCAACAAAATTATCCGGCATTTCAGCCGACTGAAGCTGAGTGTAGACAACTTTTTCAACTTTGCCTTTCACTGACGCTTCATAGCGACCAATTTCCGAAAAATCCTTACAAAACCAGGGATGATTAAATTAAAAAGCCGCATCAAGCGGCTTTTTAAACTTTATTGCACCAGATTGTTCAGCGGCAACAAAGCCTGTACATCGGCATCGTAATCCACATGACTGTAGCCGAAACCGAACAAACGCAGGAATTCGTTGTGATAGCCTTTATAGTCTGTCAGTTCATCAATATTTTCTGTGGTCACCTGACCCCATAAATCTTTTACCGCAGACTGAATATGTTCAGACAGCTCTTTGCCGTCCATGCGCAAACGACCAGCTTCATCTAGAGTACGGCTGCTGTTATACAGAGCTTGCTGGAACAAACCATAAATCTGCTCGATGCAACCTTCATGAGTGCCTTCAGCTTTCATCACACGGTACAGCAGAGAAATATACAGCGGCATAATAGGAATGGCAGAACTGGCTTGCGTCACTAAAGCTTTTAATGAGGCAACATAGGCATGACCTGCCACTGAATCCAGTTTTTGCGTAATAGCTGTAGCTGCACGGTCTAAATCTTCTTTAGCTTTGCCGATAGTGGCCTTGCCGTAGATTGGCCAAGTCAGCTCTTTGCCGATGTACGTATATGCAACGGTCTGACAACCTTCAGCTAAAACACCAGCTTCATGCAGTTGATCCAACCAGCGCTCCCAGTCTTCCCCACCCATGACTTTCACCGTATTGAAGATTTCTTCATCGGATGCAGGCTCTACAGAAACACTTTCGATTTCACGTTTGCTGGTATTTAAAGTCTTGGCAGTATATGCCTGAGCTATTGGCTTTAATACGGAGCTGTATACTTCACCTGTCACAGGGTCCTTACGACGCGGCGCAGCCAGGCTGTAGACCACTAAATCGATTTTGCCCATTTCGCTGCGGATCAAATCAATAGCCTGAGATTTTAATTCGTCGGTAAAGGCATCACCATTAAGGTGTTTATTCCATAAACCTGCGGCATTTGCAGCCTGTTCAAAAGCCACAGTGTTGTACCAACCAGCAGAAGCCGTTTTGCCTTCTGTAGGTTCTTTTTCAAAAAAGATACCTAAGGTTTTAGCGCCTGAAGCGAACGCGGAAGTAATACGCGAAGCCAGACCATACCCAGTTGAAGCACCTATCACTAAAACATTTTTTGGGCCTGCGCTAACTGGGCCCTTTGCTTTGACATAATCAATTTGTTCTTGCACATGAGCAGCACAACCGACTGGATGCGCGTTAGTGCAGATAAAACCACGAATTTTAGGTTGGATAACCATAACAAAACCTATTGTTGGTTGAAAATTGTCAGCTAGTTTAAGCCGTTAGCTTAAAAAACAGGTCTGATCAGCAAAAATAGCAGTATTGTGGACTTAAAAACAAGGACTTAGTCACAGCTTGAATAGGATTAGCAAAAGTGCGGTAGAGGATAAAATGAAAGCGTCTTACGACGCTTTCATTGTTGAATCAACTTAGGCTTGAGGTAAAGCAGTTTTGTCTTTTTTACTGCCACCAAAGCATTTAGGCGAAGCTGGAGGTTTTTCAGCGTAATACTCGTACCATTCACCTGGTGTATAAGTATGTAAAGCTAGAGCGTGTATCTTTTCAGCCAACTCTTCTGCCACTATCGCATTCACTGCCCTGTGGCGGTTTAACAGCCTCATGCCATCAAAAGCATGAGTAACTATCACCACTTTAAAATGTGATTGTGAACCCGGTGCCACACTGTGCATGTGACTTTCATTGACGACGTCAAGGAACACAGGATCAAATGCGCTTAATAACTTCTGTTCTATTGCGGTATGAACCAACATAGCTAAACCCTTTTGTTGCTCCGTCTTCTCTACTCTAGTTAAGCCGATGCGCCTTGTCAGCCCGCTTTTTTGTAAAAGCGATGGAAAACCAGCTAAGCGACTGCTGCCATAGAGAAAATATAATTAAGTTGTTTTTTGCTTGATTTCACGAAAAGTCAGGTTTATGCGTCCTCCTGCAGCTGCAGCCATTTTAGGAACTCTGTGCTGCCAAAAGCTCTGACATGACCCAGCCATCAAAAGCAAAGAACCATGCCCAAGCTCAAGTTTAAGTTGTGTGTTTAAGCTCTTGTGTTTTAAATCAAAAAATCGTTTTTGCCCTAAACTTAATGAGGCGATCTGAGGGTTATTCCCCAGTTCAGGTTCATCATCGCTATGCCACCCCATATGCTGCTGTCCGTCTGCATACCAGTTCAGCAGCACCGAATTAAAGCTGCTCTGACATAGTTGATTGACTGAATCTGTTAACTGCTTTACCAAAGGATGCCAGGCTGCCGGCTCAAACAACACACCTGAATATTTATAGCTACAGTGCGGATCGCCCATCCAGACTTGCTGTCTTGGAATAAGTACTGCTTTACCAAACATTTTTATCGCAGGCTGCTGCCAGTCTAATTGCGCCGCTAATTGATGATAACAGCGTTCTGCTTGCTCTGGAGGCAGCCAATCTGGCCAAAACATCAGCTCTGCGTCAGGTAATACAAAGTGTTGCAACGATCCATGGTTGTCGCTCTGGTGTGCTCGTGTCAAAATACAACCTTCTCTTCTATAAGTTGAATGGCATGAATACTATTTTTACCGTCGCTGACAAGCAACTGCAGCTGGACAGATTACCACTAGGTCAAAGCAACCGCAGCTTACAAGCCTGGGATGCAGCCGATGAATTGCTGCTGCAGCAGGCTCTGCCTCTGCTTAATGAAAACGCCGGTTTAAAAGTTTTATTAATGCACGATTTGTTTGGCGCCTTGTCCTGTGCTTTGGGCGACTATCCGCACACCCAGCAAAACGACTCGGTATTAAGCCAGCAAGCCACAGTGCATAACAGGCAACAAAATGCCTTGTCTGCTGATGCAGTGTGCTATATCGACAGTGTTACGGCTCTACCTGCTGATCTGGATCTGGTGCTGTTAAAAGTACCGAATAATCATGGTTACTTGCGTTTTATGCTGCAGCAGCTAAGCCAGGTCGTTCGACCAGGCACGACCATCATAGCCGCAGCCAAAGCTAAAGATATCCATAAAAACTTATTGGCCATTTTTGAGCAAGAGTTGGGGCCAACCCAAGCCTCGCTGGCACAAAAAAAATGCCGGACTATTCATTGTACTCCCCGAGGTGAAGCAAGAGCTTTTACCTATCCTATTCAATGGCAGTTGCCGGATTATCAGTTAACGCTGATTAACCACGCTAATGTATTTGCCAAAGAGCAATTGGATATAGGTGCACGTTTCCTGTTGGAACATCTTCCGGTACTTGAAGCTGGCAGCCTGGTGGCCGATCTTGGCTGCGGTAATGGCGTACTTGGACTGGCATTATTAAAACAACAACCCGAGGCCCGAGTTATTTTTACTGATGATTCAGCTATGGCTGTAGCGTCTTCTAAAGCCTCAGTCGAATTAAATATCCCTGAACTCTTGGCTCAGGCCGAGTTCAGAACAGACGATTGTCTGGCAAGCCAAGCCGATCAGAGTTTAGATTATGTAGTCTGCAATCCACCTTTCCATCAACAACAGGCTGTGACCGAACATATTGCCTGGCAGATGTTTAATGACGCCAAGCGTTGTCTCAAAGCTGGTGGTAAGTTACGGATAGTCGCCAACAGACATCTACCTTATTACGAAAAAATGACAGTACTGCTGGGTGGCTGCCGCCACATTGCCAGCAACAATAAATTTGTGATCCTCGAGTCAACCAAAAGGAAATAACTATGCACCTTCTACGCCCATTTGTACGACCGGCTTTAATGGCTTTCAGTTTAGCTTTAGTGGCCTGTAGCAGTACTTCGTCTTCATTTTTAGTGACACCTCAAGTGTTCTGGAATCAAAGCAAAGCACTGGCAGGGGCTGAATTTGTGCTTACAGTAGTGGATCAACGTCCTTCTGATCAGACGCTGTTTCTGCGCAAAGGTACAGCTGTCTCTAGTCTGCCAACCAGTAATAATCTGGCTGCGCAACTGGAGTCTACTCTGACTGATGCGATGACAGCTCAAGGTGCCAAGTTAACCTCAAGCAGCGTTACCACTATGACAGTTCAGATCCTGAAATTATCAGCCGATGCCGACCTGCGCACTGTTGAGCATCTGGTGAAAAACGATGTTGAACTGCGGATTGAAATCCAAAACCACAACGGCTCTTTTGATAAAGTCTATGCGGGCAAAAGCAGTTTCTCTGGCCCCTTTAAGTTAGACAATGCTGCGGCTGAAGTGAAATTAAGAGTATTGACCGAGCAAGTTCTGGCTGAGTTACTGAATGACACTAGCTGGCACTCGTACGTAAAGGGCTAAACTATGCGTCTTATTACTTTAGCTCTGATTGCCCTGTGTTCACTCTCTGCTGCGGCAGCAGTAGATATGAAAAAACCAACAGGCAAGTATGTGCAGCAAAACAACTTGTTCCCTAAAGTCAAATTAGTGACGTCGGTGGGCGACATCATAGTAGAGCTGGACAGAACCAAAGCGCCTTTAGCTGTGAATAATTTCCTGAGTTACGTCAATATTAAAGCTTATGACAACACTGTGTTTCACCGGCTGGAGCCCGAGTTCGTGGTTCAGGGCGGTGGTTATAAGTCCGATATGGCGCCTGTGGCCGAATTTCCAGCCGTCTTTAACGAATCAGGTAATGGTGCAAAAAATCAGTTTGGCAGCATAGCTATGGCTCGCAACAACGATCCACACAGTGCAACCAGCCAGTTCTTTTTTAATCTGAACGATAATCCAAGTCTGGATCCGGGTAAAAATTGGGGCTATACGGTTTTTGGTCAAATTCAGGATGGTTTTGAAGTGTTAGACAAAATGAAGTTACTGGAAACTCACACTGACGAACAAACCGGCTGGCAAAATGTGCCTAAACAGCCCATCATCTTAAAACAAGTGATTTTACAGCCAGAACCATAAAGCCTGACTATACTTGGTCTGAGCGCACAGAGCTGGCGCGGTGCCAGCTCTGACAGGGATCAGACCTATGTTAAAGCCCTTTATTGAACAAAAATCGAGACAGTTGATTTTTTACCTATCACGTTTTTTGCGTGGTCGTCTGCCGCACAGAGAACTGCATATTTTTGTCTGGGACACTCTCGAAGAGTGGTCACAATTACGAGTCAGAAGTTCAAGGCCAGAAACCTTGCGTGAACAAGTCTTTTGGCATTTGCTCTACCAGATCGAATACTGGTCAGAACCTGAACTAAAACAAAATATCAAAGTACGCCGTGAGTTGCAGTATTGCCTGAGCTTTTTGCACGGTTATGGCCAGTTACCTCGGTATTGTGTTGGCGTCAGGCCTTGATCTAATTTATTGAAGCTGTAAGCTGGATCTATCTTTAGTTGTCCGGACCGCGCTTTTGTCTGCTATCGCCGCTTTTTTCTCCTCATTACAACTCTATTGCCAACGCCGGGTTTTGACCATTTTTATTCTGGGTTTCTCTGGTGGTTTACCTTTAATGCTGGTCTTTGGTGTGCTGTCGTTCTGGCTCAGAGAAGCTGGAGTTTCCCGAGAACAAATTGGCTATTTCAGCTGGGTTGTGATGATTTATGCCATTAAATTTATCTGGTCACCTTTAATTGACCATTTAAGCTTACCTGGACTCAAACCATGGCTGGGGCGCAGGCGAAGTTGGCTGATGTTGTCACAAAGTCTGGTGATCCTGGCAGTACTATTGATGGCAAGTCTGGATCCACAAACAGAACTAAAATGGATGGCCTTGTGCGCTGTGCTACTCGCTATAGCCTCAGCGACTCAAGACATCACTATTGATGCTTATCGTATTGAAGCTGCGCCAGAGCAATTGCAAGCAGTTTTAGCTGCATCTTATTTAGCGGGGTATCGTCTGGCGATGATCTTCTCCTCAGCTGGTACTTTGTGGATAGCAGCTTTATTCAGTAGCACTGAAACTGGTTATGATCTTCAGGCATGGCAGTCTACCTATCTGGTGATGGCCGCTTGTATGGCTTTAGGTTTACTAACTACCCTGCTTTCGCCTGAGCCTGTGGTCGAGCAGCAGATGAAAGCCCCTTCCATCCATAGCTCCATCAGCCAAAAATTGCTGAATTGGCTCAAAGTCGCTGTGATTGGTCCTTTTGTTGATTTCTTCAGCCGCCATGGCCTAAATGCATTACTGATACTGGCGTTGATCGCCTGTTACCGGGTGTCCGATGTGGTTATGGGAGTGATGGCTAATGTGTTTTATGTCGATATGGGGTTCAGTAAAGAAGAAGTGGCCACTGTCTCAAAAATATTCGGCGTACTGATGACTTTGCTTGGTGCGGCTTTGGGCGGTTTACTGGTGAACAGTTTTGGCACACTGCGCATTCTGTTTGTTGGCGCCTTGCTTAGTTCATGTACCAATTTGCTTTATTGTTACCTGAGTACCCAGGGTCACAACATACCATTACTGGTTGCCGTGATTTCTGTCGATAATTTAAGCGCAGGTATAGCGACTAGTGCTTTCCTTGCGTATCTATCGTCCTTAGTGAACTTAGCTTTTACAGCGACTCAATATGCTCTCTTTAGTTCCCTGATGTTATTACTGCCTAAGTTTCTCGGTGGTTTCTCCGGAGGCTGGGTGGAAGTGATGGACTATCAGGCCTTTTTCATTATGACGGCTTTGATGGGACTACCAGCCCTCATCATTTGCTTTATTCTGATAAAAAAAACGCCGCGTTAGAGCGGCGTTTTTTTCAGATGAAAGCGGATTAAGCTTCGACCAGAACTTGCTTTAACCCGTCCATAGGATCTATGGCCAAAGCCTGGCAATAACGAACATATTCAACAACATCAAGACGACGTTCCTGATTCTCCACTTTACCGATAAAAGAATGCGGAGTGCCTAAAATTTCTGACAAACTACGCATGGTATGGCCTTTCTCCTGACGCTGACGCTTCAGCCATACACACAATCTTTTATTCTCGTCTGAAATAACGCTTTTAGTACCTTTCATTTGTTGTTCTCCCGGCGCACGAGCGCCTTCTGTTTACGACTTAAACTTCCTGCCAAAAAAAATCCAAAAGCTTAGGGAATGTCCCAATAAGCAAAAAAAAGCATTTCATTAAACCATAGGTTGTTCAGAGCGTATAGTTATCGAGTTGAAAAAATCACCGCTTATCGCAAGATTTTGGCACTTTATCGGCCGGTCTGAATTACAGGAACGAACAGTTTTACTTACAGCACCAGCAGTTGATACGGGCCTTTTGTCGCTATGTTTCCACAAAGGGGCTGACTGGCTGCTGAATGGGGATTGAGCGGACTGAAACTAAAAAGGCTTCCGTGCAGAAGCCTTTTTCTATCGCTGTGGTGAAACAGGGGGACTAAACTGAGAAGCTGGAACCACAACCACAGGTTGTTGTTGCGTTTGGGTTTTGTACCACAAAACGGCTACCTTGCAGACCATCAGTGTAATCCACTACACCACCGACTAAATACTGCAGGCTCATAGGATCGACGACCATGATCACGCCATTTTTTTCGACAACCAGGTCACCTTCATTCACTTTTTCATCAAAAGTAAAACCGTACTGGAAGCCTGAACAACCACCACCAGTGATGTAAACCCGCAGTTTTAACTCAGGGTTTTCCTCTTCTGTGACTAAGGCCAATACTTTATTGGCGGCGGCGTCGGTAAACTGAATAGGAAGCTGTAACTCTGACATGTGTCCTCCGGTGTAACTGGGCGCGGATTATCTAATACCTGACTAATTTATTCAAGTATTTCGCCGGGCTGTTCTAAAGGCCAAAAAAAGCTTTTATCCACTTTGGCCGACTTGGCAGAACGAGCTGCTGCCACCTTAAGTGCTACATCAACTTTTTCTGGTTTAAAACCTTCAGGCAATGCAAATTCACCTTCGATGATTTGAAAGTATTTGAAGCTAAATGCTTTGTCACTCTTGGCAAAACCTGCCAATTGCAACAAATCTACACTGTCTCTTTTCTCGCCGGAAAAACCGTGCAACTTCAGATCCACTGTCCCCTTAGCAAAATTGCGCTGTTTATCCTGCTGGATCAGTACCAGATTGAATCTGTAACTGTTGGGGGAAGAACCTGCGCTGATGCTGAAACTGTCAATTATCAGGCTGTCCGCTTGCATTTCAGGAGAAATGATACGTTGATAAAAAGCCAGTTCTTTGCGGGTATCAAATAACTTTTGCTGCTCAGATTTGAGCTCTTGCTGCATCAACTTGCCAGCGCTTTTTTCAACGGCCAGTTCAGCCGTCAGATAGTCATTTTGTTTTAACTGCTCGTTCAGGCTAGCAGTTAGACTATTGCTTTTTTTCTGTGTTTCTTCCAATTTGGACGACAGCAGATTCACTTGCTGCACGTAATAATAATTGCCAAATAATTGTCCGGCCAGGGCGGCGAGGCCCATTAAACCTGCGGTCAACAACACCACTCTCCAGCTTCGTTTGAGCCAGAGCATAAACTGCATGCGATTCATCAATCTACTCAAAAAGTTACACCCAAAAAGCCAGAACTTTCATTAGTTTGGGTATATGTTACACTTTGCCCATCCATCATTCAGACACTATAACATGTTACTACCAGCGGACTGGCAAGCAAAATTAAGACTTCGTTTAGCTTTCCCTCTAACTTCAGTACAGTTATGTTTATTGGCCGTAGTGGCAGGCTTTTTAGCCGCACTACTGATCCTGTTGTTCCGTCTGACCATTATTGGCATCCAAAGTTTCTTTTTAGAACGTACTGATGATTTCTCCGGTATAGCTGAAGGCTACAGATGGGCTTTACCTTTTATCGCGGCAGTGCTGATCAGCATTATGGCGATGTTAGTGGGCCTGACCCATTACCGCATGGGCATTGCCTATGTGATCCACAGAATTAAAACCCAATATGGGGTGATGCCTTTCTGGAATACCTTTAATCAGTTTTTTGGCGGCATCATAGCGCTGACCAGCGGTTTTTCTGTCGGTCGGGAAGGCCCCTCAGTGCACTTGGGCGCTTTTGGTGCAGGCTTACTTGGTCAATATTTGCACTTACCTTACAACAGCATTCGTATTCTGGCGGGTTGCGGCATAGCTGCAGCTATTTCTGCATCTTTTAATACGCCACTGGCCGCCGTTATTTTTGTAATGGAGGTAGTGCTGCGGGAATATCGTATTCACGTCTTTGTGCCCGTGATCTTAGCCTCAGTAGTGGGTGCTTTGCTGACCCGGGGCGTGTTTGGCATGGGCAATGATTTAGCAGCGTTAAAGATTGTCTCTATCAGCGGCTGGCATCTGCCTTACCTGGTGCTTTGTGGAATAGCCATAGGTGCCGCTGCATATGTATTTAACCAAAGTATCTGGCGTATTTTAAAATGGTTCCAGAAATGGCATTTGGCTTTAAAGCTGCTGTTGGCTGCCAGTATTACAGCTGCAGTAGGCCATCTGGTTCCTCAGGCGATGGGCGCTGAAACTGGCGCTATATTTTACGCCGTTACCGCTTCTACTGAATTCTGGTTATTACTGACCATTTTATTGGCAAAGTTTTTGTTAACAGTAGTAGCTGTCGGTCTTGCGGTGCCTGGAGGTGTGATAGGTCCTGTTTTTGGTATAGGCATATTAGGAGGCACTCTCTTGGCATTTTTACCTGTCTTTGTTTCAGGAGATACAAGCTTATCAGGAACTTATGCCACTTTAGGTATGGCCGGTTTTATGGCGGCTACCTTGCACGCGCCTCTGGCTGCTTTGGTCGCAGTGATGGAGTTGTCTTATAACCCCGATATTATAGTGCCGGCAATGTTGGTTATTACCTGCGCTTATGTCACCACAGTGCAGCTCTTTAAAAATAAATCCATTTTTGTGTTGCAGCTGGAGTTGCAACAACTGCCCTATAAACTGGCACCAGCAGATGATGTGTTACAAAAGGTTGGCGTACTTGCGATGCTGGATAAAGAGTATCTGGTGGTATCGGCTTCAGAGAACGACAAAATCGAATCTATTCTTGCTGACAAACCTGCCCATCAGTTGCTGCTGCAAAAAACGGACAATCCGGAGCAGCCTTTTTTATTAATAGATTATGATCTGGACGCTTCCATGACAGGACAAGCCACCCTGGTACGCCAGCCGCTGCAAGGCCTGAGTCATCAAGCCTCTATGGCGGAAGTTCATACCTTGCTGGATGAACAAAAAGGTGGCGTCGTCTATATTTACGACCCTCTTCAACCAGAACTATTACTGGGTCTGATCCGCTGGGAACAGGTCCGCGCCCTTTTAACTAAACAGAACAATTTAATCTGATGAATACATTACTAGTGATTAAAGCTTTGCATGTCAGTTTTATGGTGGCCTGGTTTGCCGGGATCTTTTACCTGCCACGGCTCTTTGTTTACCATGCCGAAACCCAAGACCCTGCAGTCGACGCGCAGTTTAAAGTGATGGAAAGGCGCTTGCTGTACTTCGTCACACCTTTCGCCTTATTGACGCTGGTGTTTGGACTTTGGTTGATCCATTTGTACGGCTCGGCCTGGTTTGCCGCAAGCAGCTGGCTGCATTACAAGCTACTGCTGGTCGCATTGCTTTATCTGTATCACGGCTATTGTTTTAAGCTACTGCATGACTTTAAGCAGGGCAAAAATAGTAAAAGTAGCAAGTTTTACCGTTTTTTTAACGAGTTCCCCGTGCTGCTACTGTTCGCTATTATTTTTCTGGCTATTTTAAAGCCTGTATAGGCTGCTTTAAACCACCTTATTTGCTATGATACGCGCCGACTTTCAGCCAGTTTCGGCGCCCCCGCAACCTCTAGCAGATGAGCACCCAGTATGAGCTTTAAAGGCGAACACATCCTCTCCGTCAAACAGTTTGACCGCGACAAAATTCAGCAGGTTTTTGATATTGCCCGTAGCATGGAGCCTTATGCCAAGCGGCAGAAACGCACTACAGTGCTCGAAGGTGCTATTTTAGGTAATCTGTTTTTTGAACCCAGCACCAGAACCCGCGTCAGCTTTGGTTGTGCCTTTAACTTGCTGGGTGGCGAAGTTCGTGAAACCACAGGGATGCAATCCTCAGCTTTATCCAAAGGTGAGTCCTTGTTTGATACAGCCCGAGTCATCAGCAGCTACAGCGATGTAATAGCCATGCGTCATCCACAAGCTGGCTCTGTCGCCGAATTTGCAGAAGGCAGCCGTGTGCCGGTATTAAACGGCGGTGACGGTGCCAACGAACACCCTACTCAGGCTTTATTAGATTTATTTACTATCGAAAAAGAGCTGGCTGCTTCACAACAACCCATAGATGGCATGCATATCGCCATGATTGGTGATTTAAAGTTTGGCCGCACCGTACACTCTTTATCCAAACTCTTAGCCTTGTACAAAAATATTCAATTCACTTTAATAGCGCCCAACGAGCTGGCGATGCCGGATGACATAGTGTCCCTGATTGAAAATGCAGGCCACAGAGTAACAATCACCGATCAACTGGCTGGCAATTTAAGTGCAGACATTGTGTATCAAACCCGTATTCAGGAGGAGCGTTTCCCTTCTCAGGAAGAGGCCAATAAATATCGTGGCAAGTTCCGCCTGAATCAGGATATTTACACCAAACACTGTAAGTCCAATACCGTCATTATGCATCCGCTACCAAGGGATTCCCGTATTGAAGCCAATGAGCTGGACAACGACTTAAACCTGAACCCTAACCTGGCTATTTTCCGTCAGGCTGATAACGGTGTTTTAGTACGGATGGCGTTGTTCGCCTTAACTTTGGGTGTCGATCAGCTCGTCAGCAAATACGAGCGCGAAGTGCCTTGGTACAGCAATAAATAACTCACAACACAGTTATCTTTAAGTCGGGCTTTGGGCCCGACTTTGTTTTATAGCTTTGGTTTTAAGGATCTTTTATGTCCAAGTCAGCACAATTATTCCAGCAAGCTCAGCAAACTATTCCAGGCGGTGTTAACTCTCCTGTGCGCGCATTTAAAAGCGTCGGGGGTACACCTGTTTTTATAGATAGCGCCAACGGTGCTTATTTATATGATGTCGATGGGAAAAAATACATCGACTATATTGGCTCCTGGGGCCCAATGCTGTTGGGTCATAACCATACCGCTATCCGCGAAGCTGTGATCAAAGCCGCTGAAAAAGGTTTAAGTTTTGGCGCACCTTGCCCTGCAGAAATCACTATGGCAGAAACCATTTGTGAATTAGTGCCGAGCATGGAAATGGTACGTATGGTCAGCTCAGGCACTGAAGCAACCATGAGCGCCATCCGCCTGGCACGCGGTTTTACCGGCCGTAACAGTATTTTAAAGTTTGAAGGTTGTTACCATGGACACGCTGATTCTTTGCTGGTCAAAGCAGGCTCAGGCGCTTTAACTTTAGGTGTACCCAATTCCCCTGGCGTTCCTGCTGATTTTGCTAAATACACTCTTACAGCTGAGTTTAATAACCTGGAGCAAGTCAAACAGATTTTTGCCGAACAGGGCGCAGACCTCGCCTGTATTATTGTTGAGCCAGTAGCCGGAAATATGAACTGTATTCCGCCTGCACCAGGCTTTTTACAAGGGCTTCGTGAGCTTTGTGATCAGTATGGCACTGTGCTGATTTTTGATGAAGTAATGACAGGTTTCCGCGTGGCTTTAGGTGGAGCTCAGGCCTATTACAACATCAAACCTGACTTGACGACTTTAGGTAAAATCATAGGTGGTGGAATGCCAGTGGGTGCTTTTGGTGGTCGTCGCGACATTATGCAGCATATAGCGCCTTTGGGCGGTGTCTACCAGGCGGGCACTTTATCCGGTAACCCTATAGCTATGGCCGCTGGTTTAGCTGCCTTGACTGAAATCCGTAAACCTGGTGTTTATGATGTATTAACAGCCAAAACCACGCAGTTGATCGAAGGTTTAGCTGCAGCTGCTCAAGAAGTCGGTATTCCACTGGCGACCACTCAAGTGGGCGGTATGTTCGGAGTATTTTTCAGCAAAGAAGCGCATATAACCAACTACCACCAAGCCACTCAGTGTGATATCGAGGCCTTTAAACGTTTCTTCCATCTGATGCTGGACCAAGGGGTCTATCTGGCGCCTTCTGCCTATGAAGCTGGCTTTTTATCCATTGCTCATAGTGATGAAGATTTAGCTTACACCATAGCAGCAGCTAAAAAAGCTTTTATTCAACTCAAAGCTTAGACTTAGCTTTATTCAATGGGCTCAGGATGCAACCAGACAATGTCTGTATCCTGAGCTCTGAACTGCTGCACAAATAATTCGTTAAAACCTGCGATCAGAGCCTGAGCTGGCTCAGGCAAAGGCCAATTCTGTTGCTGCTGACTCTGCCAATCATAGTAGTTCAACATACTTCCTTGCTCGGATAACCAATACAAGCCCGTTGCTGTGCTAGCCCACGCTGAAGACGCTGTGGTTCGCCAATTGATTTGCACAGGCAAAGTTGTCATTTGTCCATGACGCCACAACTTCACATCCACTGAGTCAAACTGCTGTAATACCAGGCTTTGCTCTGGCCCACATTGCACGTTCACCACATCTCTGGCCAATTCGTTGATTTGGCCTTGCTTCAATTGATTCAGTACCCAAACGTTTTTAGTCAAAGATGTCCAAAGCAAAGCGTCCTGACAAACCACAAAACGCTCAGTTGCAGCACCAGTTTGAATGTAGGCTTTTAAACTGCCATCTTCAGGCGAAAACTCAAATAACTGCCGATCTATCAGCGCTAATATTTTGCCTTCAAACCATAACAACTGCTGGATATCCAAATGGGTTTTGAACTGGCTTATTTGTTCGGTAGTGTGACCATCAGAGCGCCAAAGCTGTGGTAAACCAGAGCGGTCTGATACAAAAACATAGTGTTGCTGATGCGCCAGCAGCAGATACTCTGATCTGTTACTTTCAGCGAAGGGCTGCGTAATAATTTGGTTGTTTTGCTCTTGCCAGTGCAATTTGCGTAAATCAGTCACAGCTTCAGCCGGGTAAACCGCTAATAAGGATTCTTGCCACACCGAACTGTCGGCCAAATTAAAGGTCATTTCACCAAAAAGTCTGCTATTGCCTGTGCGTAATGACAAAACTTGTAACTGACGGGGTGATTTATTGACCAGTAAATCATGCTCACTCCACCAGGCAAGTTGGTTGGCGGAAAAACTAAAGTCTGTAACAATACGCCACTCTGGATCGACCAAATCCAACTCTAATAATGAAGATGAACTGTAGCCGGTCTGAGCTATGGCATAAGCTTTTTTCTTTTTAACTATCAAGTGGCTAATGCCGCGCCAATGCGCCGGAAACTGCATTAACAAGCGCTGGGACTTATCTTCTTGCCACAACCACAACTGAGTTTGTCCTGTCGCAGGGTCCAAATCCAACCAATATAATCCATCGGCCGTCATAGCCTGGCCTGCAGCGATAAACTGGTGACAAGAAAAAAGTGGTGTTGCCGTCTCAAACTCTGGCTTCACAGTTTTGCGATAAAACACACAGTCTTGTTGCTTCCATGCCCTGAACACTATCTGCTCTGCATTTAACCAATGAGGTTGTGACAGCTGCGAATAAGAGTGCTCGTCATGTCGCGACTGCATAGAAGGCAATTGCTGCAACACCCAGCCCCAATGGGAAGTACCTGGTAAAAGGTGTTGAAATAGCAGCAAGGACTGATCGTTTGAAAACAAAGGTGTTTGTTCTTTTCCATCCAGAGCGCTCAGAGGCGTGACCTGTAAATAACGGGGTAAGGTCGCCTTTTCATTCATTTTACTGAGCAGCAAGGCAAAACTCAGGCTAAAGAGCAACAAGACTAAACTGCTGAACCAGATATAACGGATCCGTCTTAGTTTTTTCTTCTTAGCACTTTGCCAGTCTTCTATCGCTTTTTGAGTACTGAGCAGATCCAGAGGGGTGCTATCCATCTCCTCCTCTTTGACCTCAGTCTGAGGAGGCAAAGCAACTTCAGCTACAGGAGCAAGCCAGCAGTAGCCTTTCTTCGATAAGGTAGCAATATAGGTAGGTTCAACCCTGCTATCCTGCAGCGCTCTGCGCAGTGCAGCAATAGCCCGGGTCAGAGACTCGTCTGAACCCAGTCCTTCGCCCCAAACCCCAGACAATATCTGGTCCCGGCTGACGACTAAGTCTTTATGATCGAGGAAGAAGTTTAATAACTTGTGCAACCTTGGTTCCAACGTCAACACCTCCGGTTCAGCTGAAGCTGACAGAGGCTGTAGTTGTCCAATGGTACGCAGATACCGCCATTGACCAAAGGTCAGGTAGTCTGCCGTATGTTGCATAAGGGTCCGCCTACATAAACAAGTAGGCGGATTATAACCAATTCATACGAAAAGTAGAGTGTAGCTTTGTAAAGAGACGTGTTACGCGGCTTTACGTACTACTTCTGTTTTCACCTGCAACTTCGTCGTATTCTCACCAATAATTTCTACTTCGCGGCAATGTGGCCAATTTGGGCATACACGCGCAACATCTTGCTTAACACCAGCAGAAGATGGGCTCTGACCTCCTGAAACTAAAGAAGTTGAAACAACTAAAACAGCGGCGGCGATAAATTTGATCAGTTTCATTTTGTAAATTCCCGATTAGAGTGGTTTATTTCGACCACAACAGTATCGATTACAAAAAAACAGATAAACTGATGAAATTGTTATAAATAAATGATTAGTTTATGGTTTTTAGCTCCAATTTAGCGATATCCATGTCCTGAGAATCGCCAATAATCATGTAAATATACTGATCGTTATGGCTTAAAGAAAAACGGGTTGAGTACAAATCAGACACGACAGGCAAAGGCACCAATTTTTTATCTCTGTACTGATAAAAATACAACTGACTTTGTTGCTGATCATTAATAGCGGAAAAGTACACTCCGTTATCCCTTAACACAAAAGTTGATGACTCAAAAAGTATCAATTTTTGTAGGTCTTCACTCAAAGGCTCTTCGCCTTGCCTAGTTAAAATACTGTATTTACCTGTTGAACTATTCCGTATTAGCTGATGTTCGCTTCCTTTACTTTGGGCAAACAAATCAACCCCATCGAGATATACACTAGGAGCAACTTCTGAAGCTAAAGCTAGTGACATGACTTGCCATTTACCTTTGTTATTTGTTGTGTAAAAAACTCTGTCTGACTGACGGCCCCAACTCAGACTTTTTACCACTTCGTCATCACCGCTTATTTTTCTGGCTTTTCCTTTCAAATCAAATAGCCAAACAGCCTGATCAATCAATACCAACAACTGTCTACCATCTGCAGAAAACTCCATATCTGCAATGGCTGCAGAGTTTTGAAATTGGCTAATCATCTTTTGTCCGCCATCTGGATAAAATAACCAGATTTGTGGCAAACCTGTACGCATTGACACAGCAGCACTAGGGCCATCAACTGTTGGGTTTGCTTCAACCAGCCGCTCACTACGATTAGATTTAAAGACTATTTCCTCAGAAACTTCAGGATTAGTAATGGGGTTGTTAAACTTTTTAATATAGTAACTACCGTAACGGCCGATGGACCCGTAAATTTCACCAGCACCACCCAGTAATATTTCTGCAGCCTGATTGTTGGTCAATGCTACAACTTTTTGCTTTGATGTTTTTACGTCCACACTTTCAATGCTCAACTTACGCGATGCATAGTAAATGAGTTCGTCCCTGCTATCCCAAGCTATATCTCCAGGATAACTATATTTGAGATGCAACAACATAGAGAGCTCTCTGCTGTACAAATCCATCAACCAAATCTGAACCGAACTACTGGCCACATCCCTTAAAAAAGCAATTTTATCGCCGCTGTGGGAGTAACGGGCAGTAAAGTCCCCAAGTCCAGAGTTGCTTGGCAGTACTAACTGGGTTTTCTCACCTGAAGCCAAATCTAGAGAGTAAATAGCCATACGGTGAGAGTTATTTTCATCACTGCTAAAAAGCAAAGATTTACCATCTGGCGCCCAGGAAATTCGGGTTGAGCTGCTGCTTGGGCCACAAGACGTGAGTAATTTATCTTCTGTTTTTAACTGTTCAGTTCCATTCTGTAAGGTAATTAGACGGATCTCGCAGTATTGCTTGTATTTAAGGCGCTGATAAGCAATAGCTTTCCCGTCAGGTCGAAAGCTCGCACCAAAATCGTCGGCTTCACTCTGAGTCAGCTGCTGAGTCTGATGATTCTTTAAATTCTGCAACATCAGTACATTGGAATGAGTTTTACTTTTCTGATAACTGTAAACAAGAAAACTATTATCCGGAGAAATTGCGGGGTAGTATTCAAAACCATCCAACGAAGAAACTGGGCTCCAACTGATAAAGGGCACTTGTTCCTCAACTTTGGTGTCAGCAGGAAAAAACAACAGACCTGCGGTCACTAATAGCAACAAGGTTGCAGCACTTAAACTCAGCCACCACAACCTGTTTTTCTTACTTTCCGCTATGTTTTGAACATCTTCGGTTTGGCTTGACGCCTGAACTATAAGTGGCTCCTGCTCAATCACTTTGGCAATAAAGCGATAGCCGCGCTTGGGAATGGTTTCGATATAACGAGGAGATTTGACATCGTCGCCCAGTACATCGCGCAATATGCTAATGACCCGCGCGACCCGGCCATCTGTCACCGAAGTCATTTGCCAGACTTCTTTTAACAGCTCTTCTTTACTAATTAACCGACCGGCATTCAGCAGGAAAAAATTCAGGACACTTTGGCAAAGATGGTCCAGCTCCGCCGTTTCAGTGACTTCCATCCTGCTATTGAGTTTTGCCAATTTATCCAGCTGTGGTAAATACCACCAATCTTCAACTTTTAATTGCTTCTCTGGCCTGAACGACATAAGTCAATAATTCCCGTTTATTCGCAATTTGTAAGTAATGCCGCACTAACCACTTTGGGTAACAACAAGGTTCCATCACAATGATCTGCCACAGGTTGTCCTGTTGTAGCGGAAAAACTGCCTAAACTGACCTCTGCTGGTATGGCTCTGAACAAGGAGTTCGGCGGAACTATGCTGAAATACCGGCTAAATAAAGTCAAAGCCCCTGAGCCACCAGTTAAACCTATAGACTTATTATCATCACGACCTAACCAGATAGTCACTGAAGACTCGTGCTCAAAACCGGTAAACCAGCTATCTTTGTGTTCACTGGATGTGCCAGTTTTTCCGGCAAAACGTATACCAGGAAACTGAGTGGCCAGCATTTTTGACGTGCCACTGCGGCTGCTTTGTTGCATGGCATATTGCAACAGGTAATCCGCTTCTTCTGTAACTCTTTGTTGCACAATGTTTCTGCGCTGATACAACATAGTACCCTCTGTAGTGGTAATTGACTCTATGCTGGCCAGTTTTATATAGCGGCCCTTATTGGCAATCACCTGATACAGCTGCGCAACTTCGGCAGGCGTCAGCTCCACTGCCCCTAAAAAGGCTGAAGGTTGTAGTTTTACGTCCCGCTCCAGTCCAAGCCGTTTAAAACCGTTCTGTAATTCAGGTAAACCCAGCTTTAAACCCAAACGCACAGTAGGAACATTAAGTGACTCAGACAAGGCCTGGATTAGCGTCACCTGGCCACGGAACTTTTTATCAAAGTTTTGTGGACTCCAGCCGCCCTGGCTGCCTTTTAAATGAATAGGGCTGTCATCCAGCATTGTCGCCAGACTAAACTGATTGGGTTTACTCAGTGCTTGAAGATAAAGCACTGGTTTGACTATGCTGCCAATCTGGCGTCTTGCATCTAAGGCCCTGTTATAACCCGCAAAATGTACAGCTTTTCCCCCTACTATAGCCTTGTAGGAGCCGGTCTGATAATCCGAGATCACCATAGCGGCTTCCAATTTATCGTCTAACTCAGACAAGCGCTGTTTCACTGTATGCTCAGCTGCCAACTGCGCCTGCGGATCCATATAAGTGAAAATTTTAATGCCATTTTCTATGGTCGCCTGATCGGTCACTAACTCCTTCAGCTCACGTTTCACCGCATCCAGATAAGCAGGAGAGCGGCCTTTTAAATGATGCCCCAAAGGAATAACAGCTAATGGTTTACTCAAGGCTCGCTGATAATCGGCATCTGACAGCAGGTTTTCGTTATGCAACATTTTCAGCACCAGATCGCGACGGTCTTTCGCTCTGGCACCAAAACGCCGTGGGTCGTAATAAGAAGGCCCTTTCACTATCGCCACCAGTAGCGCATATTCTTCAGGCAATAATTCATCCAAAGGTTTGCCAAAATAAAACTTACTGCCCAGAGCAAAACCATGCACTGCATTGTTATGAAACTGGCCAATAAAAATTTCGTTCAGATAAGCTTCAAGGATCTGATCTTTGCTGTAGCGATAATCCAGAATCAAAGCTATCAATGCTTCGTTCACTTTACGGATTACGGTTTTGTCCGCAGTCAGGTACATATTTTTCGCTAACTGCTGAGTTAAAGTCGAACCGCCCTGTACAGTGCGCCCCGCCATTAGATTGGCCCAAAAGGCCCGCACCACAGACAAGACAGAGACGCCATGATGCCGATAGAAATCGCGGTCCTCTATAGTTAATAAGGCGTCTTTAATATGCTCAGGCATGTCGGCCAGAGTGACCATTTCCCTGTCTTCCTGCTCTGAAGACACCAAATGCTGTACTAGCTGTGGTTCAACGCGGGCTTTTTGCACAGGCTTTTTCAGTTGATGATCATAAATGTTATGCACTCGCTGACCAGCGAAAGATACAGTGAAAACCTCTTCCTGATCATAGCCATCGGCAAACTGAAAGGCGCGGCGAAACACTGTGACTTTAGTGCTTGTTTGATTGTACTGCCCAGGGCCTGTGATTTTATCCACGGCCCTGTATTGCAATAAATCCAGCTCACTGATGAGCTGCTTTTGCGTCAAACTTTTACCCGGAATTAATTCCAGACTACGGGCATAAACCTGAGCCGGAAATTGCCATTTGTGACTGGAAAACAAAGTGGTGATTTTACTATCCAGATAAATCAGATAAATAAATAGCGTCAGCGCTAAAACTAACCCAAGTTTCAGAGCAAACCACAGCATTTGTCGGGCAAATTGTGGACGTTTAGCCTGTTTAGCGGCAGGCTTTTTCCTTGGGGTGCGGCTTGGTTTTTGTGTCATTTTTGCATAGCTTTTTTAGTTTTATTAGTCGGCATGGCCTCTGCAGGATTGTCAGGCCAATAATGTTTTGGATAACGGCCTTTCATTTCCTTTTTTACTTCGGTGTAACTATTGGCCCAGAAGCTGGCCAAATCCTGAGTCACCTGTAAAGGGCGACGCGCTGGCGACAATAAATGAATTTTCATGGCTAAACGCCCGTTTGCCACAGTTGGAGTATCAAGTTGACCAAACATTTCCTGAATACGGATCGACAAAATGGCCTCTCCTTCCTCGCTGTAGAGCACAGGGATCATAGAGCCTATAGCTGAACGCCAACTGTCTGGCATGCAACTGGTTAGCAGCTGTTGCTCTTTATAATCTAAACGTTGCCACAACAAAGTGTACAGATCTAACTTATTCAAATCATTAAGTTTTGTGAAACCACCTAAGGCAGGAGCCAGCCAGACTTCTGCATCAGCCCATAAAGCGTCCTCATCCATTTTTGGTAACTGATGTTCTGGCATCCACTGCTGCATCAGTTGCAGCCTGTACTTAAGCTGCAGCGCTTGTTCAGTCCAGGGCAACGCCTGCAAACCTTGTTGTTTTAACCAATCCAGCCAAGCGTGCTGCTGCTGTGTTTCTGATAGTTTAGTGTTTAGAGCTTTGCGCTCCAGCACACAACTGCCAAGCATCAAACGTTGCTCTGCGATAAAACGCCCTTGCTGTGCATCGAAACCAACATAGTCCTGCTGCTGCAAATCGACCCGCCACTCTTGTATCAGTTCAGCTAAAGTCCAGCGGGCTGCCAGACTGATCTGAGTCGTTTGACCAAAGTACAGATCACAGATCACTAGTACTTCAGCGCCAGCCAAAGGACTATCTGGAAATAACGAAGCGCCAGCACTATTTGTCAGTAAATAACCTTTGCCTCTGACCAGAGCTATCCGATCAGGAAATGCCCTGCTCAACAAGCTAGCAGTTAAATGTTGCGGCAAATAAGAGCTGACTTTAATTCCATTCTGCAGAGCCAACTGCCTGGCCTGCTGCAACAAAGCGCCATATAAAGGCTGCTGCAATAGCTGATCGATGTCCTGCTCGCGGTTACGCTGTGGATTTTCCAACAGCGTAGCTAACACCACAGCCAACCAGGCTGCACCTTGTTCACCTTGTTGCTCCAGTTGTTTGCCATGCAAAACCAAGGCGGCCAATCTGGGTTCTGTACCAGTCGCCAACAACTCTCTGCCAAATTGCGTGATCTGGCCTTTGTCGTTGATAGCTTTGAGTTGCAATAATACCCAGGCTGCTGATTTCAAATTATTTTGCGGCGGAGTGTCCAGCCAGAATAATTGCTCAGCAGAACATCCCCAGGCGGAAATCTCTAGCAACAGCGAGGTTAAATCCGATTGCAGTATCGATGCCGGCGTGTAGGCAATACGACGTTGCCACAGCTCTGCACTGTCGAGGCGATAACAGACACCAGCGGATAAACGCCCAGCCCTGCCCGCTCTTTGAATAGCAGCAGCCTGACTGATAGCCACAGTGTCCAGCCGGGTTAAACCATGTTTGGGATGATAGAGAGCCTGTCGACAAAGTCCTGAATCGACGACGACTTCAATACCTTCGATGGTCAGACTGGTTTCAGCTATGTTGGTGGTCAGTACCAGTTTTCGTCGCCCTGCCGGGCTTGGTGCTATGGCTTGTTGCTGCTCAGCCAAAGTTAAAGCGCCGGACAAAGCATAAATATCTAACTGATTGTCTCTGTTTTGCTCCAGCAGCCAGTCTCTGGCCTGATTAATCTCACGCTGGCCAGGTAAAAAAGTCAGAATACTGCCCTGATGGGTAAGGCTCGCTTGCAGACTAAGTCTGGCGCATTGTAACCAGACTGGTTCAGAGCTTGGCGGTTGATACAAAACGTCCACCGGGTAGCTACGACCTTGGCTGCACAGCACTGGCGCATCCAAGGCTGAGGCTAGTTTTTGTTGGTCCAAAGTGGCAGACATAATCAACAGCTGTAAGGTGTTATTCAGCTGCTGCACTTCCAGCGCTAAAGCCAAAGCTAAATCAGCCTGCAGCGAGCGCTCGTGGAATTCATCAAAAATAATCAGATCAATGCCGGCTAGTTCCGGATCCTGCTGTATTTTTCGGATCAACACACCTTCGGTGACGATCAACAAACGGGTGTTTTTGCTGTAACTTTTTTCATGGCGGATTTGATAGCCAACCTGCAGACCTACAGCCTCATTCAGTTGACTGGCCAGAAAACTGGCGATACTTTTGGCAGCTAACCTTCTGGGCTCTAACAGCAGAATAGTTTTATCAGCAAAATCAGCATGCTGAAGTAAATACAGCGGCAGATAGGTAGATTTACCTGCACCTGGCGGCGCAGACAAAATCACTTTGTTGTGCTGTTTCAGACTCTGTATCAGAGCCGGACAAATTTCTGCGACAGGTAACAAATTGGGTCTCTGAATAAACAAAAAGCAGCCTTATCTTAGCTGCTTTTTGATCTGAACCGAAGTCAGAAACATCAATGTCCAGACCAATTGCTGTGTTAAGCAGCAATTGGTGCTGAATTATTCTTTAATAAGCGTCTGAGCCACCAGACGAATACCTACGCCAGTGGCACCAGCGGACCAAAAACCAGTGGCTGAGCCCTGGAAAGCCGCAGCTAAATCTAAATGCACCCAGCCTTTGCCATCGTTAGGCACAAAACGACTTAAAAATCCCGCCGCATTGCTGGCTCCACCTGTACCACCGCCTTTAATAGGACGACTATTAGCCGTATCTGCGTAAGCAGAAGGACATTGGCCCTGATGCCATTTTTCCAGCGGTAACTGCCAGGCACCTTCCTGAACTTGTTCAGCATAGCCTAATACCCGCTGCGCCAGGGCTTTGTCTAAAGCGAATACTGCATTGTATTCAGTACCTAAAGCATTCACTGCAGCCCCTGTTAAAGTAGCCGCATTGATAATGAGTTGAGGTGAGGCTTCGGCAGCTTTTTGCAAACCATCGGCCAGCACTAAACGGCCCTCAGCGTCTGTATTGACTATTTCAACTGTGACACCGTTTTTATAGGTCAGAATATCGCCTAACTTAAAAGCACCACCGGAAATCAGGTTTTCAGCACAGCACAAAATCAGCTGCACTCTTTTGTTTAAGCCCTGCAGTATCGCCAAAGCTAAAGCTGCGGTGACAGTGGCTGCACCACCCATATCACATTTCATGGTGACCATGCCTTCACTGGCTTTAATCGAATAACCACCACTGTCAAAGGTAATACCTTTACCCACTAAAGCCGCAAACACAGGCGTATCTGCTTTTCCTGTTGGGTTGTAGTCCAACACCAACATGGCAGGATCCCGGTCGCTGCCGCGGCCAACCGCATGGATACCTACCCAGCCATTTTCTAGTAATGCTGAACCAGCAATAATTTCAGCAGAGACAGAACCCGCTGGCGCGACTGCCTGAATCAATGCAGCAGCTTGTTCTGCCAAAGTAACAGGGGATAAATCTTCCGGCGTCTGGTTGATAATAGCTTTAGCCCAGCTAAAGGTCTGATGTAGATGCTGTAATTGCTGTTGTTCAGCTGCTGTGCCTGTCCAGCCGATAGCACCTAATTTTTTCGCAGTACAAAAGCCCTGATACAAAGCCCATTGACTGTCGACAGTCCAACCATCACCTACCAGTTGGAACTGTTGAATACCTAAAGCATCCAACTGACGACCGGCTTTTTGTACTGAACGCAAATCAGCCACTTTGACATGCAACTGGTAACCAGCACTGTCAGGCGTCAACAGTACATTTTTGCCCCATTTGGCATCTGCTACATCGTTACTTAAACGAACTTGAATTAGATCTGACATAGTTTTTTATCTCATCATCACCGGATAAATCATAAGGCCGAGTGTATCACAGGCCCTTAAGAGGTTAAGACGCTATGCAGCATTTTAGCGCTTAATGCGATAAGTAATGCGGCGAATACTTTCTTTAAGGTGGCCACAGGTAATTTATGGGCCAAAGCTGCACCCAGAGGGGCCGTAAAATAACTGACGGCCGCAATCAGCAGCATAGCGGGCAAATAGACATATCCCAGGCTGTAGGTCGGCAGCTCGGCTGTTGTCGAAGCTCCCGCCAGGAAATAGCCCAGCGTGCCACTGATCGCAATAGGTAAACCAACGGCAGCAGAAGTCCCTATAGCGTGTTGAATTTTAACGTTACACCAGGTTAAAAAAGGCACTGTGAGCGAACCACCACCAATGGCCACTAAAGCAGACACTGCGCCTATCACTAAACCAACACCACTTAATCCAATAACTCCAGGCAGTTGTCTACTGGCTTTAGGTTTGATATTCAGCAACATCTGCAAAGCAACGTAGCTCATAAAGCAGCAGAAAAATATCGCCAGCGCCAGAGAAGATAAAGCGGCCGCCAGATAAGCTGCAGCAACAGTGCCTATTAATATCGCTGGAGTTAACTTCCAGACCACAGGCCATAAAATAGCGCCATGCTGCTGGTGACTGCGCATACTGGCAAAAGAGGTCACAATAATAGCGGCCATCGAAGTGGCCAATGCCATATGAACAGACAATTCAGCAGGAAATTGTTGCGCTAAAAATAACGCAGTCAGCACAGGCACCATAATACCGCCGCCACCAACCCCTAATAAGCCAGCAAAAAAACCTACCACTGCTCCTAACAGCAGATACGCAATTATCCATTCTACGGCCATCATTCATGCCCTTTTGTCAGAAAAGTGCCTTACTCTAACAAAGACAAGAGATAAAAATCTTCTGTTTTGAATAAGTTAACTTGGATAGCAAATATCAATGCTTCCCAAGTCTGGTTTTTGCAGTTTAGAGTGTTGTTTTTTTAAACCAGCCAAATTTGCCGCTAGTTGGAAAAAAGGTGACGCAGGCAGTTCTGCTCTGTATACTTCGGCGGCTTTTTTAATAGTGATTGCAGCTGTCATATTTTTCTGCTATCACTAGCCGCCAACTTTTTGCTTGGCACTGTTTTACAGGAGATGATCATGCCAGAAGGCAAAACCGTAAAAACCTTGGGTCTGTTAGCCCTTGCCGGCGTAGAACCTTATCAGGCTGCGCAGGGCGAAGAATACATGAACCCAAAACAGCTGGACCATTTCCGCCGCATTCTGGACGCTTGGCGTCAACAGTTACGTGAAGAAGTGGATCGCACCAAAAACCATATGGCCGACGAAGCTGCAAACTTCCCGGATCCAGTGGACCGTGCTGCTCAGGAAGAAGAGTTCAGTCTGGAATTACGTGCTCGGGATCGCGAACGTAAATTACTGAAAAAGATTGAAAAGACTTTGCAAAAAATCGAAGACGAAGACTTTGGTTACTGCGACACTTGTGGTATCGAAATTGGTATCAAACGTTTAGAAGCCCGTCCTACTGCCGATCTGTGTATCGACTGTAAAACTCTGGCTGAAATCAAGGAAAAACAACTGGGCGGTTAATGATGCCTGTTGTCCCTCCTGCTTACAGGGGCCGGTTTGCGCCATCGCCATCCGGCCCTTTGCATTTTGGATCCCTCATTGCTGCTGTGGGCAGTTATCTGCAAGCCAAAGCTCACCAAGGTCAATGGCTGGTGCGGATGGAAGATATCGACAGTCCCCGCATGCAAGCCGGTGCCGCAGAGAGTATTTTACGTACTTTGGAGCGTTATCAGCTGTTTTGGGATGGCGAGGTTTGGGTACAAAGCCAAAGACTAGACCGCTATCAACAAGTGTTGGATCAATTAAAGCAGCAGCAACTAACCTATGGCTGTCATTGCAACAGAGCACGCATCCAAAGCCTGCCGCATGGCTATGACGGCTGTTGTCGCGATAAACAGCTCACTGAAGGCCAGTTAGCCTGGCGTTTAAAAGCACCGGCCACAGCAACATGCTTCACTGACTTACTGGCAGGAGCAGTACAAATCCCGGCTAGTGTTGCCGCAGAAGATTATATTTTAAAACGCCGTGATGGCCTTTTTGCTTATCAATTGGTGGTGGTCGTGGATGATTTGGACCAGGGCATCACTGAAGTGGTGCGTGGCGCAGATTTAATTGACCTGACCAGCAGACAACAAGCTTTGTTTCAGCTATTGGGTGCAACAGCTCCAACTTATCTGCATTTGCCTTTGGCTGTGATTGAACCTGGCTTTAAACTCAGCAAACAAAATCATGCACCAGCGGTAGAACACTGGCCTGTTAGTCAGACATTAACTGCTGTTTTACAGTTTTTGGGCCATCCGCCGCCAGCGGAATTCGCAGGTGCTGGCGCTGCAGAATTGTTAGCCTGGGCCTGTACAAACTGGCAAATAAAGCAAATACCTCATCAAAACGAACAAAGAGCTGCAGATTTTCTGCCAAAAGCCGCAGATTTTTTATAAAGCATAAAACCGCACGTTCTATTTTTCTGGCCGCTGCGGTATCATTAGCCGCTTTTTTCATCGAGTTCATTTACAGAAGCTCACAAGGAGTACTGCCATTATTTCGCGAGTCCTGGACTTTTGCCGCCGCACCCTTGGTAGCAAAAGCGTTGAGAACGTAGCTCAACCCAAAAAAAGCCGTCAGTCCATTCTGCCTGAGCTGAAAAAAATCTCCCGTGATACCCATTCAGTGTCGCGCAAAGACATCAGCCCAAACGCACTCAAGGTGTTGTACCGCTTAAAAGATGCAGGCTATGAAGCCTATTTGGTCGGTGGTTGTATCCGCGATATTTTACTTGGCTTAAAACCTAAAGATTTTGATGTGGTGACCAATGCTCACCCCGAACAAGTACGTCAGGTATTTAAAAACTGTCGCCTGATCGGCCGTCGTTTCCGCTTAGCTCATGTGGTGTTTGGCCGCGAAGTGATTGAAGTGGCTACTTTCCGTGGTCATCATACAGGCGATGATGAAACCAGCCCTAAAGCCAGCCAAAGTGATGCAGGCCAGATTTTACGTGACAACGTCTACGGCACTATTGAAGAAGACGCTGAACGTCGCGACTTTAGCATTAACGCTTTGTACTACTCTGTCGCTGATTTTGCCATTTATGACTTTGCCAACGGCATTGAAGCTATAGCAGCGCGTAAAATTGAACTGATTGGCGATCCTGAAACCCGTTATCGTGAAGACCCGGTGCGGATGCTGCGTGCTGTGCGTTTTGCCACTAAGCTAAATATGGAGATAGCTCCGGCCACTAAAGAGCCTATCAAAGAGCTGGCTGTGCTTCTAAAAAACATTCCGGCCGCACGTTTGTTCGAGGAATTCCTTAAGCTGTTTATGGCGGGTAAAGCCTTTGATAACTTCGTGATGCTGAACGAACTTGGCATTATCAAGCAACTGCTGCCGCAACTGGCCAAAGTCTTGAAGCAAGACAGTGACGGCAAAGTCTTTAACATGATCACCAAAGCTATGCAGGACACAGATCAGCGGGTGGCCGTGGATAAACCTGTGACTCCGGCTTTTACCTTTGCTGCTTTGTTATGGTACCCGGTAGAACAACGAGCCGAAAAACTGCTGGTTGAAAGTGGTTTAAACGAAGTGGATGCGCTGAATATCGCTATGATGGAAGTGCTGGATGAAGTGCAGCGCTCCATCGCTATTCCAAAACGTTTTAGCCTGACCATTAAAGATATCTGGTTCCTGCAAGGCCGTTTAAGCAAAAGAGCCGGCCGCCGTGCTTTTAAATTGCTGGAGCAAGTAAAATTCCGTGGAGCTTACGACTTCTTGCAATTACGTGCTCAGGCTGAAGGTGGTGAATTGCTGGAATTGGCTAATTGGTGGCAAAGATTCCAGGCCGATGACGAAGCTGGCCGCGAAATTCTGGTACAAAACCTGGGTAAAGAAGGCATTGAACGTCGGCCACGCCGTCGTCGCCCTCCAACTAAACGTCGTCCACCTGGTTCGGCAACTCATGGCTGATACATTGGTTTATATAGGGCTGGGCGCTAATTTAGCCCAGCCAGTGCAACAACTCGAACAGGCCGTCTTGGCCCTGCAAAGCATCAAACAGACAACACTTGCACAGGTATCTGGCTTCTACAGCTCCAAACCTATGGGGCCACAAGACCAGCCGGACTATGTCAATGCTGTAGCAGCCCTTCATACCCGCTTAGCTGCAGAAGATTTACTGACAGAGCTGCAACAAATCGAACTGGAACAAGGTCGCCAACGTAAAGATGAACGTTGGGGCCCCCGTACTCTGGATTTGGATATTCTGTTGTTTGGCAATGCTCTGATCCAGACTGAGCGCCTGATTGTGCCACATTACGGCATGAAGCAGCGCGAGTTTGTGCTTTATCCGCTGGCAGAACTAAACTCAAACTTGGTATTGCCTGATGGCACCAGACTGACCGAGTTACTGACGACTGTGCCTTTAAACGGCTTGACTCGTCTCTGATATACCCAAAGTAATTGGAGTTGCAGGGAGGCGACTAGTGATTGAGACCCCAGGAGCATAGTCGTCCTATGTGACTGGGGCGAGATCGCGAAGTCAACAATGCTGCAGCTTCAAGTACGAAGGGTATAACTTGCCGTTGGCGCTTTTTTATGCCAATGTGCGCCCCGAATTATTCCCTTGTGGTCGGATGAGAGAAAAATGGCAAAAATAACCACTGCTCAATTGCTGAAATTAAAACAAAAAGGCGAAAAAATTACCGCTTTAACGGCTTATGATGCCAGTTTCGCTAAATTGTTTGCCGATGCTGGTGTTGAAGTTATTTTAATTGGTGACTCCCTGGGTATGGTATTGCAAGGTCATAGCGATACTTTGCCTGTCACTACAGCTGAAATTGCCTACCACACCCGCTGTGTCCGCGCTGGCGCACCGCTGGCTTTTGTCATTGCCGATATGCCTTTTATGAGTTACGCCACAGTGGAACAGGCGATGCAAAACGCCACGCCTCTGATGCAGGCCGGTGCCAATATGGTCAAACTTGAAGGTGGTGATTTCCTGTTACCTACCATCAAAGCTCTGACTGAACGTGGAATCCCGGTTTGTGGTCATTTAGGTTTAACTCCTCAGTCCGTGCATGTATTTGGTGGCTTCAAAGTGCAAGGCCGTGACGAACAGGCCGCAGATGCTATGGTGCAACAGGCCATAGCCTTGCAAGATGCCGGCGCTCAGTTACTGGTCGTCGAATGTATCCCCTCTGCTTTAGCTGAACGTATTTCCAAAGCATTGGTTATTCCGGTGATCGGCATAGGCGCTGGCAAAGAAACCGACGGTCAGATTTTAGTGATGCACGATTTATTGGGCATCAGCTCAGGTTACATTCCAAAATTCTCGAAAAATTTCCTGCAGGAAACCGGTGAAATTAAACAAGCCATCGGCAAGTACATCCAGGATGTTAAACAAGGCCAGTTCCCTGGCCCTGAACATAGTTTTTAAGGTCTGCTCCCTATGTTAATGATTCAGGATATTGCTCAGCTTCGTGCTCTGATACGCCAATGGCGCAGCGCTGGCGAACGTATTGCATTTGTTCCAACCATGGGCAATTTGCATCAGGGCCATTTGCAATTAGTCGACACAGCCAAACAAAGAGCAGACAGAGTTATTGTCAGTATTTTTGTCAATCCTATGCAGTTTGGTGCCAATGAAGATTTGGACAACTACCCCCGCACTTTAGAGCAGGATTGCCAGGGTTTAACCGAACATGGTGCTGATGCTGTCTTTACCCCAACTCCTCAGCTGATGTATCCAAGGGGTTTAGATGTACAGACTTTTGTTGAAGTACCGCTGTTGGGGGATTTTCATTGCGGAGCCAGCAGAGCCGGACATTTCCGTGGCGTATCCACAGTAGTGACTAAGCTGTTTAATCTGGTGCAACCTGATATTGCCTGTTTTGGTCAGAAGGATTATCAGCAATTGGCCATTATTCGCCAAATGGTCGCGGACCTTTCTATGCCCATTGAAATCATTGGTGTGGCGACCACTCGTGCCGATGACGGTTTGGCTTTAAGTTCACGCAATGGTTATTTAACTGCAGAACAAAGGGGGACAGCGCCCGCTTTGTATCGTGTTTTGCAGTGGATGAAACAAGAATTAAACCAAGGCTTTAGCGATCTGCGCTTATTGGAACAACAGGCTAAAAACCAATTGAGTGCTGCAGGATTTAGGCCCGATTACGTCAATATTTCCAATCGCCAGACCTTAGTTCCTGCAGTGGATTTAACCTCACCACTCGTCATACTGGCAGCTGCTCACCTGGGTACGACCCGTCTGATTGATAATATAGAAGTCTAAGCCTTATCAGACCATTCTGTGGGTCAGAGTCAAAGCTCTGACCCAGTCTGTACGTCAGCGAACCGAAAAAAATCTGCTGTTGATCTAGCCTGTTTGCCTTTTCCTCAAGTGGGCTTCAGTCTTATGAATTCCTTTTTGCACAAAGCCTCTGGTTACGCTCAATTATTTTGGCCAGCAAAAAATGCCTTAGTCTGGCAGGATAAAAATCCGGTTCGCTCTGAACTTTTTAGTGTTGAACGACTGGAGCAACATGCAACAAGCCTAGCCACCGAACAGCGACTGTTGAACAAAAACCAGAGCTCTGCTGGTTGGCAGGACTGGCAAAGCCCACTGCATTCCAGGCTAGACAGTAATGCCATAGTACTGCTGGCGGCTTATCGCGCCAGCGCGGCCGAACTGACCGCAGGCCATAGCATAGTTCCGGCTGCCGAATGGTTACTGGATAACTACCATCTGGTCGACCAACAAATCCGTGAAATTTATCAGGATTTACCTCTTGGATACTACAGGCAATTACCTAAATTAGAACAAGGCCCTTTTATTGGCTACCCCAGGGTTTTTGCTATTGCCTGGGCTTTTATCGCTCATACAGACAGCCATTTTGACCCTGTTATTTTGCAACGTTTTTTACATGCTTATCAGCAGGTGGATGTGCTGACTATTGGTGAGTTGTGGGCTATCGCTATTACTTTACGCATAGTCTTAATTGAGAATTTACGCCGCCTGACCGATCAAATTACCCAAGGCCTGACAGACAGGGCCATCGCAGATCGGCTCGCCGATCAATTACTGCAACAGGATTTGAGTCAACAGGCGCTGCATTCATTTATTAGCCAGCACAAAGATCTGCCTCTGAGTCATACCTTTGCCGCCCAGCTCGCCAAAAGATTACGCGGTCAGGATCCGGCCACAACTCCGGCCTTGCAATGGTTAGAACTTCGACTGATGCAACAACAAAGCAGCATTGAACTTGTGGTGCTATACGCGCAACAGAGGCTAGGCGCTTCTAACGTCAGTGTGCGTAATGTGATGACCAGTATGAGACGGATCTCAGCGATAGACTGGACAGTATTGTTTGAAAAGGTCAGCCCTGTGGATCGGCATTTATGCCAACACAGTGATTTCGCTGCTATGGATTTTCCGAGCAGGAATATGTATCGCAGTGCGATAGAACACTTGGCCAGAGGCTCTGGTTTACCTGAATCTGATGTTGCCAGAGCCGCCATAGAGGCTGCTCTTGGCGCTGCGGATCAGACCCTAGCTCCCCTGCAACAGGCCGCTGCAGCAGACACAGGCTATTATCTGATTGGCTCCGGACGACTGGCATTTGAACAACGAATTGGCTTTGAACCAGGCTTAAAACTGAAACTGCACCGCTATCTGGCTGCAACAGGCTTGTTCGGTTATTTATCCGCCCTGACAGCCCTTAGTCTGGTGCTTCTGGGATGTGCTGCTACTTTGCTTCCCGCCCTGAATAGTCCAGCCTTTGGCCTGGCGCTTTTGGTTCTGGCTCTATTGCCAGCCACTGAACTTGCCAGCAGTCTGTTGCAATGCTTTTTAACCCGCTCACAAGGCGCCAGATTATTGCCCGCTTTAGATTTAAGCAATGGAGTTCCAAGCGAATTTCGCACTTTGGTTGTGGTGCCTTGTATGCTGAGTGATACTGCTGAAATACAGGAGTTGGTGTCGCGGCTTGAAGTGCATTACTTATCCAGTGGCAGCGCAGACCTGAGTTTTGCCTTACTCAGCGATTTCCCTGATGCAGCGGAGCAAGATCTTGCAACAGACCAGCCATTACTACAAGAAACCAGCGAACTGATTTTTGCCCTGAATCAAGCCTACCCGGCGGGACCTGCAGGACCAGCTTTTTTATGGCTACACCGCCGGCGTTTATGGAATCCTAAAGAACAGCTATGGATGGGCTGGGAACGCAAAAGAGGCAAACTGCTCGAACTCAATCTATTGCTGCGTGGTGACACAACAACAAGCTATATGAGCAGCTCTGCCCTACCTGCTTTGGTATCCAATCAGGTGCCAGCCGATGTGCGTTATGTGATTACCTTGGATGCAGACACTCAATTGCCCAGAGATGCTGCGGTGCGGCTGATAGGAAAACTAGCTCATCCGCTAAACAGAGCACAGTTTTGCCCGCAGCAGCAAAGAGTCACCCAGGGTTATGGCATCTTGCAGCCCAGGGTGACGCCAGCACTAAGCTGCGGTCAACAAGGTTCAGCCTTTGAACTGCTGTACTCGGGCCCGGCAGGCTTAGACCCTTATGCTGCAGCAGTCTCGGATCTGTATCAGGATCTATTCGCTGAAGGCTCATTCACAGGGAAAGGGATTTATGATGTTGATGCGTTTAGCTCTGCAATGGCGGGTCGGGTTACTGAAAACACTATGCTCAGCCACGATTTATTTGAAGGCATAGTGGCTCGTTCGGCCTTAGTTTCAGATATTGAGGTGGTGGAGGATTTCCCATCCCGTTACGACATAGCAGCCAAACGCCAGCACCGCTGGACCAGAGGTGACTGGCAGTTATTACCCTGGTTGTTTCGAGCTTCAGATCCATCCCGGCAGGCACTGCAGCTTCCTTTGCTTGGGCGTTGGAAGATGCTTGATAATTTGCGCCGTTCTTTAGTTCACCCCGCTTGCCTTGCACTAGTATTGTTGGCGGTATTTTTACCTTTGCCAGCTGCTATTTGGATAGTGCTGCTGACGGTCGGCAGCCTGATGGTACCAGCCTTACTTTCGTGTAGCCTGAATCTGCTTCCCCGCCGTAAAGGTGTGCTCTGGCCTAACCATCTGTACAACCTGCTGACTGATTTCAAACTCGCTTCAGGCGTCGCTGTGCTGCAGTTGGTATTTTTAGCCGATCAGAGCTGGCGCATGCTGCAGGCCATTGGGCTGACTTTGTATCGTCTGCTACTGACGAAAACTCATTTACTGCAATGGACCAGAGCGGCACAAAACCAGCGCGATTCCCGCTTGACCTTGTCCAGTTATTATCGGCAGATGAGCCCGTCTTTAGTGCTGGCTGGCACAGGTTTTGGCATCGCTTTATTGGTTACCCCAGAGAACTGGCCACTGTTTTTACCTCTGGCACTGGTCTGGTGCTCTGCACCTGCAGTGGCTTTGCTGATAAGTACAGCTTTTCGGATCAAACCAGCTTTACAGCTGTCTGCCCACCAAGCCACTGAGCTGCGCCTGATCGCAAGACGGACCTGGCGCTACTTCGAGCGTTTTGTCACTGCGGAGGATCATATGCTGCCACCGGATAATTTCCAGCAGCAACCGCAGCCTGTGATAGCTCACCGCACTTCACCAACCAATATTGGCATGTATTTATTGTCTGTTGCTGTAGCTCGCGATTTTGGCTGGTTATCGACCAACGCAGCCATCGCCAGAGTGCAGGCTACTTTTGCCACGCTAGCGCGGCTACGCACCTGCCATGGTCATTTTTTTAACTGGTACGACACTCTTGATTTACGCCCACTTGAACCTGCTTATGTCTCTTCTGTAGACAGCGGAAATTTAGCAGGGCATTTAATTGCATTGGCCAATAGCTGCGATGAATGGCAACACCAGCTCTACACCCCAGACACCAGAATAGGCTTATGCGATCAGCTTGCTCTGGCTCAACTTAGCCTGAAGCAAGCCTCTGTAGCTTTGCGACAAAGCCAAAGCGGTCTGCAATTGCAGGCTATCCTGAGCGAACTGGATACCTTGTTGCACCAAGCCGATTGTCTGCAACGCCGGCATCGCCAACTGACTGAGCTCTGTCTGCAAGCTATTCAGATTGCCAGCGCGCGACAGCACATCACTTTACAACGCGACACAGAGCCGCAGCGCTCAGCGTGGCATAGTCTGCTGTTTTATCTGCAGGCACTGCAGACCACTATGGCAGAGCAAAACAGCCAACTGCATTCCTGCTTGGCTGAACAGCAACATCAACAACAACAGTTACAACAGCTGGCAACACAGTGCCGTCGTTTTGCATTGGCCATGGATTTTGCGTTTTTAATCGATCCGGAACGTAATTTGTTGTCCATAGGTTATGCAGTCGAGGAAAACCGGATAGATAGCAGTTGTTACGATCTATTAGCCTCTGAAGCCAGACTCGCCAGTTTGTTTGCCATAGCCAAAGGCGATGCAGATACCAAACACTGGTTTAGATTAGGCCGCAGCGCCACACCGCTGGGCCATGGTTCAGCCTTGTTATCCTGGTCTGGATCTATGTTCGAGTATCTGATGCCGTCCTTGGTGATGAGAGCTGCAGCAGGCAGTCTGCTGGAGCAAAGTAACAGGCTGATAGTAGACCGACAAATCAGCTATGCACGTCAGTTGGGGATCCCATGGGGCATTTCCGAGTCAGCCTACAATGCCAGGGATCTGGAGTTTACTTATCAGTATTCCAATTTTGGAGTGCCTGGCCTTGGCTTAAAACGTGGTCTTGCTGAAAACAAAGTCGTAGCACCTTATGCCACAGCTTTAGCCACTATGATCAACCCTGTAGCGGCCTGTGCTAACTTTGAACTGCTGCGGGCTTCAGGCGCTTTGGCAGATTATGGTTTTTTCGAGGCTATTGACTACACCAGAAGTCGTTTACCTGAAGATACAACTCTGGCACTGGTACAAAGTTTTATGGCCCACCATCAGGGCATGACTATAGTGGCTATTGCCAACACCTTGCAACAAGGCGTGATGCGAAATCGTTTTCACCGCGAACCCATGATCCAGTCCTGCGAGTTATTGTTGCAGGAGCGGCTGCCGCGTTATGTAGCTATGGCTCATCCAAAAGCAGAGGAAGTCAGCATCGCAGCCAATAGCACAGCGGCACAAGCGCTGACAGAACGCAGACTGGATGCTGCAGCCTCTGGACCTCCTTGCAGTCACGTGCTGTCCAACAACAGCTATGCCGTTATGTTAACAGCAGCGGGAGCTGGCTACAGTCGCTGGGGGAATATAGCTATTACGCGCTGGCGCGAAGACAGCAGCAGAGACCCCTGGGGAGCTTTTATTTTATTGAGGGACAAACAAAGTGCGCAGGTCTGGTCTGCTACACAGAATCCTGCACTGCAGCAACAGAACTCCACCAGTGAGACAGAAAAAACCGACTGGGGCAAAGACACAGCGCCAGTCGCCATTTTTAGCGAAGATCACGCCGAATTCAGTCGCCACTACCATGACTTAACCTGCACAGTGGAGGTTGTAGTCTCGACCGAGCATCAAGGCGAAGTCAGACGTGTTTCTCTGATGAATCACAGCAGCTTCAGCCGTGACATAGAGTTAACCTCTTACGCCGAACTGGTGCTGGCTCAGGTCAGTATGGATAACGCACACCCTGCTTTTGCTAAATTATTTGTCCAGACCGAATTTGTCGCCGAGTACGGAGCTTTGTTCGCGACCCGCCGTTTACGCTCTGCCAAAGAAGCTAGCGTATTTGCGGCCCATTTTACTGTCGTAGAGGGCGATATTTGTGCGCCCTTACAATATGAAAGCAACAGAGCCTTGTTTTTTGGTCAGGGCCTTCAGTTAGCTACTGCAGCTGCGTTGCACACTCAAGCACTGACCAATAGCAGCGGTACTGTGCTGGATGCCATATTTTCGCTACGTCAGTCGGTACGAATAGCTCCGGGTCAGGTCTGCCGTGTTGCCTTCTGGACTTTAGTGGCTTCGTCCAGGCAGGAACTGCTGGATTTAGTGGACCAACACAATGAACGCAGCGCTTATGACAGAGCCTGCACTTTGGCATGGACTCAGGCTCAGGTGCAGTTACGCCATTTGGCAATCACAGTGGCAGAAGCCGCTGATTTTCAGCGCCTGACAGGCCCGCTTTTATACAACGACCTGCGCTTCAGAGCCACAGCTGCAGCTATTACCAGAGGAGCCGGAGCTCAGTCTGGCTTATGGCAACATGCCATCTCTGGCGATTTACCCATAGTATTGCTGCATATTGACGATATCGAAGACTTATCCGTAGTCCAGCAACTGCTCAAGGCTCACGAATACTGGCGGATGAAACAGCTGGCTGTAGATTTGGTCATCATCAACGAAAGAGCTGCATCTTATGTGCAGGATTTGCAGTCAGCTATTGAAATCCTGGTGCGTAGTAGCCAAAGCAAACCTAACCTTGGCTTACGCCTGGCCGGAGGTAGTGTATTTTGTTTGAGAGCGGACTTAATGACGGTCGAATCCCGCGCTTTACTGGCTGCAGTGTCCCGCGTAGTGCTTTATGCCAACCGGGGTAGTCTGGCCAGCCAGTTAAGCCGGATTGCCATTGCTGCACCTGCTACTTTGAAAACAAAGCTGGCAAAAGCATTGCCAAAGCCAGAATCGGCTCAGATCCTTCACCATCAGCTGCAGTTTTTTAACGGACTAGGTGGCTTTAGTCCGGATGGTCGTGAATACCATACCCATATGCAGCAGTTTCAACGTCCACCCATGCCCTGGATTAACGTGATTGCCAACCCACACTTTGGTTTTCAGGTCTCGACCCTGGGCAGTGGCTTTAGCTGGGCGGAAAATAGCAGAGAAAATCAGTTGACCCCCTGGTCGAACGATCCCGTGACTGATCCCTGTGGCGAAGCCTTTTACGTGCAGCATCAGGGCAGCTCAGATCTGATGAGTCCCACGGCACAACCTATTGTTGATGGCGGTCTTTACAATACGTGTCACGGCTTTGGTTACAGTCACTTTAGCCACAAGGCGCAAGGGATTGGCATGCAATTACTGCAGTATGTACCTGTCGCTGATCCGGTGAAAATATCCCGACTCAGCTTGACTAACCATTCAACCACTACAAGACATTTATTAGTCACAGCCTACGCTGAGTGGGTATTGGGCAGAGATCGCAGCACCAGCAGCGCCTTTCTACAAACCAGACTGCATCAGGACAGTCAGGTCATGCTGGTCTCTAATCCATGGAATACAGCCTTTGCAGGTCGTGTCGCCTTTGCCGCTTTTGCCCGCTGTACGAAAGAACAAGGCCTGGTGAGCCGCCTGGCCAGTTGGACAGCCGATCGGACAGAATTTATTGGTCGCAATGGTGACCTGAGGTCTCCGTCAGCCTTACTAGGGACAGAACCTTTATCTGAACGTTGTGGTGCAGGTTTAGATCCATGCAGTGCCATGCAAATCAAATTAAGTCTGGCTCCGGGCGAAAGTGCTGAGCTGGTGTTTTTATTGGGGCAAAGCTCAGACAGCGACAAAGCAACAGCTCTGGCACAGCTGTATCAACAATTAGATTTGAATCTGGTGTTGCAGCAGGTCAAAGACTTCTGGTTGGAAAAACTCAACGCGGTGCAGGTGCACACTCCGGATCCTGCGATGAATATTATGCTCAACGGCTGGCTGCTGTACCAAACCATAGTCTGTCGGCTCTATGCCAGAGCAGCTTTTTATCAGGCCAGCGGTGCTTATGGCTTCCGGGATCAGTTGCAGGACAGTATGGCGCTGACTTTTGCCGATCCAGCTTTTGCCCGTCAGCATCTGCTCAAAGCGGCGGGACGGCAATTTATTGAAGGTGATGTGCAACATTGGTGGCTGCCTCATTCTGGCGCTGGTGTGAGAAGCCGGATTTCTGACGATAAAATATGGTTGGTCTTTGCCTGCGCCAGCTACATCCAAAGTTCAGGTGATCAGGCTGTGCTGGATGAGCAACTCCCCTTTCTGCAAGGCCCGGCTTTGACCGCAGACCAGCATGACGCCTTTTATCAGCCTATGCAGTCGGATCATAGCGCTTCATTATTCGAGCATTGCGCCAAAGGACTGGATCTTTGTATAGCCCAAACTGGAGAACTGGGCTTGCCCTTAATGGGATCAGGAGACTGGAACGATGGCATGGACTTGGTCGGAGCACAAGGGAAAGGCCAGAGTGTCTGGTTAGGCTGGCTGGTGCTTGCCAGTATTCAACTCTTTTTGCCTTGGGTGCCAAAAGCACAGCAGGACAGAGCCAACTGCTGGCAAAGCTATGCGGAAAAACTGACTCTGGCTATGGAAAAACATGCATGGGATGGTGAGTGGTACAAAAGAGCAACTTTTGATCAAGGTGACTGGCTTGGCAGTCACCTATCGCCTGAATGCAAAATTGATTCTATTGCTCAGTCATGGGCAGTGTTATCTGGCGCAGCCCGAATAGAAAGAGCCAAAACAGCTATGGCCTCTGTCAGCCGACATTTGATTAAAAAACAACAAGGTTTGGCTTTGTTATTCAGCCCACCTTTTGAACATCATCTGCCCAACCCTGGTTACATCAAAGGTTATCCCGCTGGACTGAGGGAAAACGGTGGCCAGTATAGCCACGCCGCCATGTGGGCAGTGATTGCCTATGCGAAACTGGATCAGAGCGATAACGCCATGGAACTTTTTCAGCTGCTTAATCCAATTCAGCATAGCCTGACCGCTGAAGCTATAGCCCGTTATCAAACTGAGCCTTATGTAGTATCAGCAGATATTTATTCGGTTGAGCCTCACAGCGGCCGTGGCGGCTGGAGTTGGTACACCGGAGCTGCAGCCTGGATGTACAGATCCGGTATCGAAGCCATTTTAGGCTTGAGCCGCAAAGGCCAATGGCTGCAATTTGCGCCTTGTATTCCGCCTCATTGGCCTGGTTTTAGCATCAGGCTTCAGGTGGCGGGCACAGACTATCAACTGGAACTGCAGCAACATCAGTCTGAGGCATCTGTGAGCTTAGATGGTAAGGATATAGCAACAGACCCCAACTACTACACTGAGGGGGTTTTGCAATTACCACTGGATGGCAACTCTCATCAGTTGCTCTGGTGTTTAGCGGTAACACCGGTCTAATGGGTTAATGTCGGCCTGGCTCATAGCCATCGTACCTGGGTAAATCCGCGTCCAGATCGTCCCAATTGGCTTTTGAAGAGACAAAGTTATGGCTGATAGGACCTTCACTAATGTCTGAATCCAGTATGCCCAAACGAATACGGATCCGATGTGGATCAGCTTCACTTGAGCTATAAACCGGACTGCCACAGCGACAGCAAAAATGCCGTTGTCGTCCTTGTTTTAATGAAAAAGAGTTCAGTAGTTCCTGGCCAGTAATCACATTAAATTCTGCCGTGAGCACAAAACCATTGGTGGCATAAGCAGTGCCACTGGCTTTGCGACACAAAGAACAGTGGCAATGAATAATGTCACGAATAGCACCATGAATTGCTATTTTTACTGCACCACAAAGGCATTGGCCAGAATACATAACCACGTCACTCTTTCAATACGCTAAAACATCTAAAGACTGTCTTGTTTTGGCATCAGCAGCCATAAAATAACGTAGACAAAAAGACCCGGAAAAGCAGCAGATAAGACTGACACTAACAAATACGCCACGCGCACACCGCCACTGGACCAACCAAAATAGTCTGCTATACCCCCACAGACTCCGGCTATCATTTTGTCATTGGATAAAGCCAAGGTTTTAGTCGACATAAAAGCCCCCTCCCAGATTCAGCTCTACCTTAAGTTACTCCCGCCCTCCAGACTAAGCAATGCCTGAAGATGTAAGCAACTGTGTAGCAGACTCCTCACCCTGACTATGACTTTACTAAATGCGTCGAACTGCACTATGGTAAGCCTAACGGGCAACAACACCTAAGCTTAACTCAGACAAAGCTGACAATAGACCCAAGACGGTTTTAGTTAAAAGCAACAAAGGAAAGGAAAGATGAAAATCAAACCACAGATGATCGGTTCCACTCTGCTGGCTCTTGCTGGTCTTTTGTCAACAAGCCTAAGTGCAGCCACTATGCCTGCATTAAAAGGCAATGAAACATTATGGCTGCTTGATCAGGCCCATCAACTGATCAAAGTGAAAGTGGCAGCCGCAGATAAAATTGTCGAGCAGAAGGCCCTGACAGGTTTAGCACAAGGCGAAAGCATAGTAGGCATAGACTATCGTGTAGCTTATGGCGTCTTGTATGCATTATCAGATAAAGGTCAGCTGTACAGTGTAGAAACTAACACCGGAAAACTAACGGCCATAGGGCCGGTTTTACCCGCTTCCAGCTTAAAAAAAGCTCAATTTGGTTTTGATTTTAACCCAGTGGCCGACCGGATCCGTGTAGTGAATGATCAAGGACAAAACCTAAGACTGCACCCTGAAACTGGCGCTTTGGCCTCTGTTGATCCAGATCTGAAGTACGCTGAAAACGATAGCAACTTTGGTAAAAAACCAGGAATAGTAGCAGCAGCCTATACCTATAATCAGCAGGACAGTACCCTGACCACCAACTATGCCATAGACAAAACCAATGGCACGCTGGTCACCCAAGGCAGCAAAGAAGGAATTACACCTGCTGTGTCGCCGAACACGGGTCTGTTGTTTAGCGTTGGCAAACTGGACTTACCTGCGCTGCAGCAGGTTGCTTTTGATATCTCCGATCTGAGCAATCTGAGTTTTATCGCTGTCAGCACTGCTGCAGAACCTGCAACGACCTTGTATCAACTGGATCTGGAAACAGGACAGCATAAAAAACTAGGGACCTTAACAGATGGTCGGGCTCTGGCTGGCCTGGCTTTGGAACCTTAATAGCTCTCCTTGGCTGCGGCAAATCATCTTGTCGCAGCAAAAAAAATGTTAAATTTGTTACAAAATAAAGTCCACCTGAGGTTGCGGTAGCATAAACAGAGCTATAGCATTGTATTTCTTCAATAAAATGGACTTTATGATGATACACAAATCAATACCTTTGCTGGCATCAGCCTTTATCACATCTCTGCTAGTCACAGCATGCGGCGGAGGCGGAGCAGAGAGCGCAGCGCCCCAACAGCCAGTCAAAGATGGCGGCAACACTGTGGTGATAAAATCAAGCATCAAAGGCAAAGTCATAGACGGTTATGTCCGTGGTGCCACAGTCTGGCTTGATATCAATGCCGATAAGATCCGAAATGCAGACGAGCCTTCAGCTATCTCAGGGCAAGCTGGTTCCTATATCCTTGAACTGACCGAAGCGCAACGTGAGTGTGTTGCTTATTCGACTATTTATGTGGATGTCCCGGTCGGAGCCATAGACGAGGACAGCGGCGTGGTGACCCAGGCTTATCAAATGTCTCGTCCGCCTTTACTTGCAGCCCCCACAGTAGAGGACGTTCTGAACATATCCCCGCTGACCACTGTATTGAGTGAGCAGATCCTGGAAAAATTTTCGCCTATGGGCGCAAGTCCGAGAACTTGTAATGAGCTCAAAGCAAACAGACAGCTGGTTCAGGATTTTAAATATGAGTTAAAGGCTTTATTCACTAACTTTGTGCAAAGATACAACCTTTCTGAACAGCAAATTTATGCTGATTTTATTCAGACAGCGGACCAGGCCAGTTATCAGCTGGCCCAAGTGATAGTCAAAGGACTCAAAGCAAGTTTCAGTTACCGCCAGCAACTGAAAACTCAGCACCCTCAGGCAAGTTCTATCCGCACTCTGTTTTATCAGGACAAACAAAGCAGCGAGCCAGGCAACTGGTACAGAGAAACCAGTATCTGGTTTGATAGCAGCTACAACTATGAATTAGTGATCATGTCTGATGATCTGCAGACTGTGCTGCGCCCTGTCTATGTGAGAGAAACCAAAGACAGCAGCTGGGGCAGCGGAATTTATAGTCTGAGCCGGGACAGATCCAGTTACAACGGTACTGATTATGTCTGCAGTGCCCAGGAAGCGGTTCGCTTCACTGCTCAGCAAGTGCAGTATGAACTCAACAATTTGTCTCAAATTCAGACGGTGTCTGATCTAGCTTTGTGCACAGAGCCTAACTTTGAACCTGCATCCAGCAAGTATTACTCCATCAGCTACACAAAAAATGGCATCAATTACCATACTCGCTTCACTATTTTGCCATCAGACAGTGAATTTTCAGCCTTAAGTGGCTGGAGCCAGCTGAGCTCCAAAGCTGGTATTCTGGACCCTCAACAGCTAATCAACAGAGCTGAAGTCTCTGGTTATCGCTTTGATCAAGAGGTGACACTGAATGTCTATGACTGGTACAAAAGATCAACAGATGACAGCAACGGCCAGCGCATTCAGATTGAACGCTGGAAAGATGGTCACTGGGTAAAACTAAGTTACAAAGCAGATAACACTTACACTAAAGAATGCAGTACTGATGGTGTAGTTTGGCTCAGCTGTCGGACCTAACTAACCTCAAGCTATGGTATTAATAGCTTGCCAGCTGCAGCACAGCAGCTGGCGAATTACTCAAAGCTGCAATCAGCTTTCTTTAGCTAATTGCAGCAATTTTGGCAGGAACTCTTTATCCAGTGCAGCCACTTGCTGCTGCTCTTCCAACACATCAAATAAAATCTGATCTGTAGTCAGAGGGTTTGCCAACACGACACGAAACACCACAGTATCCTGGCGCTGATAACGCTCTGGTTTAATCCGGGTGCGGGAGACAAAAGAGCGGCCTTCTTCCCTTTGGGTTTTCTGGATAAAGCGGGTTAAGCCATTGAGCAGTTCATTAAACTTCTGCAGCTTCTCTGCTGAAGCCACTGCCATAGCGCGCTGAACTTCAGCAGGCACGTAACGGTAAGTCAGCAAACAGAGTTCAGGTTCAGTTATGAGTTCAAACTCTGCATGGTCTTTAATTAAACTGGCAAAATAACGGGCTTTATCCAAACTGCGATTGATCAGAATTTCATAACCCTGACGGCCAATCACCTGTAAGCAGGCATGCACCAGCATCGCCATACCAGGGCGAGAGCCTTCCAGCGTCTGACTGCCTAAATCTTTTGAGCCTTTACGTAAAATGTATTCCGCATGATGCTCTATCGCATGGGCCGAAGATGGGTGTTTAAACACCACCATACCAGCGCCCATAGGCACATACATTTGTTTATGCGCATCAATAGTGACTGAATCAGCTCTTTCTATGCCGCTCAGCAAATGACGGTATTTATCTGATAACAGCGTAGCGCCGCCCCAGGCCGCGTCGACATGGAAATGGCAGCCCAGTTCAGCGGCTAAATCGGCTAAATCGTTCAGCGGGTCAACGTTGCCGGTTTCAGTAGTTCCTGCCACGCCCACTATGGCCATCACTTTAATATTTTTGTCGTTCAGCTCGCGGCTGACCCGGCGCATTTCATCACTTTGCACTTTGTTATTGGCATCGGTTTTCACCGGCACTAAAAACTCACGGCCAATACCCAAAATATCAGCAGCTTTGCCTAAAGAATAATGACCACGCTCTGAGACTAAAATAGCTAGACCTTCATAGCCATAGTATTTCATTGCACGGAATAAGCCTTCTTTAGCGACCCCTCTAAAGTCGCCATCGGCTTTTAATAAACGGTTACGGGCAATCCAGAGCGCTGTGATATTGGCAATGGTGCCACCAGAGCAAAAAGCGCCTAACGAATGATTGGCACTGTGCATCCACTTTTTATAAAAGCTGTCGCCTTCGCCATAAACCAGATGATGCATCATGCCGATAACCTGACGCTCCAGCGGCGTAAAGGCTTTGGAGGTTTCGATTTTCACCAGATTCTGGTTTAACCCCACCATCATTTTTGACAGCGGTAAGACAAAATACGGCAAAGCCGACGTCATATGGCCGATAAAACTTGGAGCTGCGGTATGTACTGAATGCGCCACCAGCTTTTCCATCATTTGCTCGGCATAATCCGACACAAACTTTGGTTCAGAGGGGATTTGGTGGGCCTGAAAATCACGCTCGATTTGCCACAGTGGTTTTTCCACTGCCACAATGCTTTCGCGCAAAAAACCAGCCAGGTTTTGCGAAATATTCTGCTCTATGATGCTTAGCGTCGAGTCCGGAGCCTCTGGCACAGTAAAGATCCGCCACAAAGCTTCTTCAGACGCTGTAGCCTGGCGTTTGTTTGATTCTGTCATTCGTATCCTGTCTCACCGGGGTCACATTATCGGCTTATAATTGTTGTGTTTTCGGGCCGTAAAATCAGTAAGTCAAAAAGGAAGTCACTGTACTAAATGCACATTTAAATGTCTTTAAAAAATTTCATCTGGCGATCATCTTGCTGCAAAGAACAGCATAAAGCGCAGATTTTTGCCGAAAGTCGCCACCTGATTGCTACAAATATGTATAAAAGCTGGTCTTCAGATCAGATTAAAGTATTAGCTGTCAGTATGGACTAAATCAGCTAAGCTATTAACGTATTGTTTTCAGGTTCCTTTTTACGAGTCATTGCATGGTACGGATCCGTTCAGCACATTTTATTTTGATTAGCCTTCTGGTGTATCTGCTCGCCATTGCTGGTTATGTCTATTATCACTATCAGCAAACTTATCAAACCAAGCTGGCTCAGGTCGACCAACAATTATTAAACGCGGTAAAAGCTGTACCTTATCTGCTGGGCGAGCACTATCACGACAATATTAGCGGTCCACAGCACATCTCCCGCACTGAATACCTGAAATTAGCGAAAAAGCTCAGCCTTTATGCCAAAGATTTAAAACTACAGTATGTCTACAGCATGATTCTGGTCGACGGCAAAGTGCATTTCACCTCCTCCAGTTTTACCGAAGATGATTTGTTGCGGGGTCAGTTAAATTATTTTTACGACTATTACCCTGAAGCCACCGAAGCTAACAAAGCAGCCTTTGCCTCAATAGCGCCAGTCTTTGAGGAGTCCGTTGACCGAAATGGCCACTTCCGTTCAGTGTTGATCCCTTATCAAAGTGCGAATGGAACTTTGTATCTGGCGGGGGCTGATATTGCCATCACAGACATGGATCAGTGGCTGATGGCCAGCATGCAACAATCTGTGTTAAGTGGCTCAGTGTTTTTTGGTTTAGCACTGATCTTAGCCTTAGGTTACGCTACTGTTTTGCGGCGTAATCTGACCACAGACCGCAGTTCAGGACAACGTAATGCGCTGGCATTGGAAGCTCATCTGCGTCATGAAGCAGGCAATTTAAGTCAACTTGCTGTGTTACAAGTCAATAATCTGGATGAAGTGAGCCACTTGTACGGCGCTCTGATCGCTGAGCAGGCCATGAGCCAGTTTATACAAAAATTACAACTGCATATGGGGCGCTCCTACCGTTTATACCGTTTGTCCTTTGAAAAACTGGCAATACGCAGAGTGGCAGCAGTATCTGATACCGAAATGCATGACAAACTAAAAAGTTTTGATTTCACCCAAGCTGTATTAAACGATCCGTACTTACTCTTTACCGTCACTTTGGGCATAGCTTTATCGCAGCGCTCTGTTGTGCTGGAGAACGCTATGCTGGCGGTCAATACAGCGCGTTTGCAGCAACAATCTTTGGTGGTGTATTCAGACAATTTACTGGCACTGAAACAACATCTGCATACCAATATTAAGATGGCAAAAGAAGTCAGAGAAGCTATAGGCCATGAGCAAATAGTGCCCTACTTCCAACCTGTGGTGCAGATCAGCACAGGGGAAATATTTCAGTATGAGTGTCTGGCGCGAATTTTACGCAGCGACGGCAGCATACTGACGCCAAGTCAGTTCCTCAGCATTATCAATCGTAGTCATCTGGATGCCGAGCTGACCAAGATGATGTTTATCAAAAGTGCCAGCCAGTTTGCCGCTTCTGATGTCAGCTGGTCTATTAACGTCACTTGCCGTGACTTGTTAGACCAAGACCTGCAACAGTTTTTCCTCGATTATCTGCTGCATTACCCTAAACCTGACCGGGTGTATTTTGAGCTGGCAGAAGCAGGCGTATTGCCACAATTTGAACGTTGCCGCGATGCTATAGCAGCGCTGCAAAAAGCTGGAGCTAAGGTACTACTGGACGATTTTGGTATAGCAAGTGGTGTTGGTATGGCCGATTTACTGCAATTGCATGTAGATGGTTTAAAAATTCATGGCAGTTTAATTGAGCTGATTACCACAGACCCTGATGCGCAACTTTTTGTTGAACACATCAGCTCTTTTGCTAAACAAACCCAGCTATTGATCATCGCGGAAATGGTAGAAAGCAAACAATCTCTGGACGCACTGGAACGCGGTGGTATTAGTTATGCTCAGGGATACTACTTTGGACCGGCAGCACCAGTGCCACTGCGCTATTATGAAAATGGGGTCAGATCACAGTAGCAATGCCTAGCTTGTGTGTTCTGCCCCAGGTTTTAGTCTTAGCTTCTCAGGCCAGTACCTTTGTTGATCAGGTACATAGCGAAGCTAAAAAACACCAGAATAAAGCCAATAATAACGCTGAAAGCCACTACCAGATTGACGTCACTGACGCCTAAAAAGCCGTATCTAAAAGCGTTCACCATATAAACAATAGGATTCACTTTGGAGACGTATTGCCAAAACTGCGGCAATAAACTCAGTGAATAAAACACGCCGCCTAAATAGGTCAAAGGCGTCAGCACAAAGGTCGGAATAATGCTGATGTCATCAAAAGTTTTAGCATAAATGGCGTTAATTAAACCAGCCAGCGAAAACAAAGTCGCAGTCAGCACCACGGTCGACATCAAAATAAACAAGTGATGCACTTTGATATCGACAAAAAATAGCGATAACAACGACACTATTAAACCCACCAGAATACCGCGAGCTACACCACCGCCGACATAACCCAGCACTATGATGTAGTTCGGCACAGGCGCAACCAGTAACTCTTCGACATTGCGCTGAAACTTAGCGCTGAAAAAAGACGAAGCTACATTAGAGTACGAGTTGGTGATCACTGACATCATAATCAGGCCAGGCACAATAAACTCCATGTAACTGAAACCACCCATATCGCCAATGCGGGAGCCAACCAAGGCGCCAAAAATGACAAAATACAAGGTCATGGTAATGGCTGGTGGCACCAGGGTTTGCACCCAAATCCGCATAAATCTGTTGGTTTCTTTATACAAAATACTTTGTAGCGCTATTAAATTACGTGAACTCATGCTTTGGCTCCGCGTCCGTTTTCGACCAGACTGACAAACAACTCTTCCAGACGGTTGGCTTTATTTCGCATCGAAAGCACCTGAATGCCCTGCGCTGTTAAAGCGCTGAATACGCCATTTAAACCTTGTGCTTTGACTACATCCACTTCCAGACTGTTGTTGTCCAATTGGCGGAAGCTATAGCCCTCAAGAGTGATGACTGCATCGGTCGGCGCTATATCGAGTAAAAAGGTTTCTTTGTTCAGCTTACTCAGCAGGTTCTTCATGCTGGTATTTTCGACTATCTGACCTTTGTCGATAATGGCGATATTACGGCACAAAGACTCAGCCTCTTCCAGATAGTGAGTAGTCAGAATAATAGTCACACCCTGCTGGTTAATTTCTTTCAGGAATTCCCACATAGAGCGGCGCAGTTCGATATCAACACCTGCTGTAGGTTCATCTAAAATCAATAACTTAGGTTCATGCATTAAAGCACGGGCTATCATCAGACGGCGTTTCATCCCGCCAGAGAGTTCACGCGAGCGGGCATGACGTTTTTCCCAAAGCCCAAGCTGACCTAAGTATTTCTCTGCCCGGACCAAAGCAACAGAACGTGGCACGCCATAGTAACCAGCCTGATTCAGCACAATTTGCAGTACAGTTTCAAATTGGTTGAAGTTAAATTCTTGCGGCACTAAACCCAGTTGGCTTTTGGCATCTTCCAGTTGAGTGTCCAGATCGTAATCAAAGACTTTGACTGTACCGCTGCTTTTGTTGACCAATGAACTGATAATGCCAATGCTGGTACTTTTACCAGCGCCATTTGGGCCTAACAAAGCAAAAAAGTCGCCTTGCTGTACCTCCAGATCTATGCCCTTTAAAGCGACAGTGCCGCTTTTGTACACTTTGTGTAACTGTTTAATTTCTAACGCTAAGGTCACTGTGGATCTCCATAGCCCCAACGGCTGACTAACTGTTGTTTTAAACCTAAATGGTCAAGAATTCGAGCCACCATAAAGTCGATTAAATCATCGACAGATTGGGGCTGATGATAAAAACCAGGAGCTGCCGGCATCACTACAGCACCAGCTTTGGATAAAGCCAGTAAGTTTTCCAGGTGAATGGTACTTAGTGGGGTTTCACGCGGCACGATGATCAGTTGACTGCGCTCTTTCAGTACCACGTCTGCAGCACGCTCAATCAGATTGTCGCTCATGCCATGGGCAATAGCAGCTGCAGTACCAGTGGAACAAGGACAAATCACCATCTGCTTGGGTGCGGCAGAGCCTGAAGCACAAGGCGAAAACCAGTCGTCTTTGCCATAGACGGCTAACAGCTCTTTGCTAGCGCCGGTTTTTTCCAGAATAAAATCACGGCAGGCTTCAGGGCCACCCGGTAGTTTTAAATCGTACTCAGTGGCAAACACAACACGGGCTGCACTGGATATCAGCAGATGCACTTTGACCTGTTGTGCCAGTAAATTTTCCAGCAAACGCCAGCCATAACCAGCGCCTGAAGCGCCAGTAAAAGCTAAAGTGACTTCTTGGGTCATGGGGTTCTCTTTCTTAACATGATGACACTGAGTTTCACGCCGATCTGAACCCTAAGTCATTGGAGTTACAGGGAGGCGGCAAGTATTCAATACCCCAGGAGCATAGTTAACCTATGAGACTGGGGCAGGAACAGGCAGCCAACAAAGCTGCAGCTTCAGGTACTACTGGTTGCAGACAAGGCATCGAGTAATTTTTGGTGAATGCCACCAAAACCGCCATTGCTCATAATGACTATATGATCCCCAGCGGACGCTTTTTCAACCAAAGCGGCCACTATTAATTCAACCGACTGAAATACCTGGGCTCTGCCAGGCATTTGCTCGGCCACAGCGGCCAAAGACCAACCCGAATTCGCAGGTTCAAACAGCAGCACTGCATCAGCGTCATGCAGCGAATCAGCAATAGCAGACTTATGTACGCCCATACGCATGGTATTGGATCTCGGCTCCAGCACAGCCCAGATTTTTGCCTGCCCTACCCTGGCTCTTAAGCCGGCTAAAGTGGTTTCAATAGCTGTAGGGTGATGAGCAAAATCGTCATACACAGCGATGTCCCTCACTGTACCTTTGAGTTCCATCCGGCGTTTTGGTGCAACAAACTGCGTTAAGGCTTCAATAGATACAGCCACAGGAACACCGACATGGCGGGCCGCCGCTATCGCCATCACAGCGTTTTCAACATTGTGGTTACCACATAAAGTCCAGTTTAAGCTGCCTTGCGAAAGTCCCTGATAAAACAGCTCAAACACACTGCCATCCGGTTGCTTTAATTGCACAGTCCAGTCTTTGCCATAGCGCTGCTGCTCACTCCAACAGCCCATCGCCAGAGTTTGATCAACAGCTTCAACATTAGCTGGGCTTAATACCAAACCAGTGGCTGGCACCATACGCAATAAATGATGGAACTGGCGCTGAATAGCAGCTAAATCCGGGAATATATCAGCGTGATCGTATTCCAGGTTGTTAATCACCAAAGTGCGGGGTCTGTAGTGCACAAACTTGGAACGCTTATCAAAAAAGGCCGTGTCGTATTCGTCGGCTTCAATGACAAAAAATGGTGAGTCGCCTAAGCGGGCTGAACTGTCAAAATTCTGTGGAATGCCACCTATTAAAAAGCCGGGTTTTAAGCCTGCATACTCCAGCACCCAGGCCAGCATACTGCTGGTGGTGGTTTTGCCATGAGTACCTGAAACCGCCAACACCCAACGCTGATGTAATACCTGCTCAGCCAGCCACTGTGGTCCTGAACTGTAAGGAATATTGTTATCCAGAGTGTATTCGACTGCCGGATTGCCACGTGACATTGCATTACCAATAATCACCAGATCAGGGGCTGGTTGCAGCTGCACCGGATCATAACCTTGGGTCAGTTCTATGCCCAATTGCTCCAGTTGAGTACTCATAGGCGGATACACGTTGGCGTCAGAGCCCGTGACTTTATGCCCAAGACTTTTAGCTATAGCGGCAATACCGCCCATAAAAGTGCCACAAATGCCTAAAATATGAATATGCATACTCGATCCTTAGCTAGTCCATCATGGATTCTGCCGCCATTCTAACAAAGGTCTTTGCTAAACAGCTGAAATAAAACAGGGAGAAACCTGCAATTTAGCCTGAACTTGATTAAAATGGCAGCTGCTGTGGCCGACAGCCCTGAATCAAAATTAACACTGCGGTCCACGCGCCCTCTACCTACACAAAAAAAGGATTGTTTTATGCGTCGATTGGCTCCGGCATTGCGTCTTGATGGTGCAGATGCAGAACTGATAGATCTGATTAAAAGCATCGTAGCGGCCTGCAAAGAAATTTCGTTTCGGGTAGGTCAAGGTGAACTGTCAGATGTATTAGGCTCCACACTAAATGAAAATGTGCAGGGCGAAACCCAGAAAAAGCTCGATGTCATCTCCAACGAACTGCTCAAGGATCTGATCCTGGAGACAGGCTCAGTGATGGCCATTTCGTCGGAAGAAGAAGAAAGCACAGTAGCTGGCAACCCTGCGGGTAAGTATCTGGTGACCTTCGATCCGCTGGATGGTTCATCCAATACCGACATCAACAGTTTAATTGGCACTATTTTCTCTATACTGCCTGCCCCTAAAGGCGCAGACCCTTCCGACCCTGCTATTTTCCTGCAACCAGGCACGGCCCAAATCGCTGCTGGTTACATACTCTATGGTCCTTCAACTATGATGGCGCTGACCACAGGCAAAGGCACCAAAATGTATACGCTGGATAAAACCTATGGTGGTTTTCTGCTAACGCAGGAGCAGGTCACCATACCAGGAGTCACGGCTGAATTTGCTATTAATATGTCGAATCAGCGCTACTGGCAGCAGCCGATGCAAAACTACGTGGCGGATTTGCTTAAAGGTAAAGAAGGCCCTCGCGGTAAAAACTTTAATATGCGCTGGATAGCGGCTATGGTCGGTGACGTCCACAGAATTTTGTGTCGTGGTGGTATTTTTGCCTATCCACGGGATTTGAAAGATCCAGGCAAACCAGACAAATTACGTTTGATGTACGAAGCCAACCCTATGAGTTTCCTGGTCGAACAGGCAGGTGGTGCCAGTACAACGGGTACTGAACGTATCCTGGATATCCAGCCAGAGGATATTCACCAGCGCGTGGCTGTGATTTTAGGATCAAAACACGAAGTGGAAAGCTGCCTGCAGTATCATCAGGTGTAGGTTCTATTCATTGTAGGGGCGTGGTTTATCCGCGCCCATCCCGATGTAGAACTTATGTCGGGCGAAAGCTCGCAGGCAACAAAGCTGCAGCTTCAAGTACGACGGACATTAGCCTAAGTAATTGGAGTTGCAGCGCGACGACCAGAGATTGAGACCCCATGAACATAGGCCACTATGTGATTGGGGCGAAAGCTCGCAGGCAACAAAGCTGCAGCTTCAAGTACGACGGACATTAGCCTAAGGAATTGGAGTTGCAGCGCGACGACAAGAGATTGAGACCCCATGAACATAGGCCACTATGTGATTGGGGCGAAAGCTCGCAGGCAACAAAGCTGCAGCTTCAAGTACGACGGCTATAGCCATTTTTATGGCCATAGTTATAATAGACGGCCAAAATTCAGCACAAAGGAAGCGTTATGAGCTTAAGTCAGGTTGCCGCAGGTAAAAATCTGCCAGATGAAATTAATGTCATCATTGAAATTCCGGCCAATGCCGACCCAATCAAGTACGAAGTAGACAAAGACACAGGCACAGTATGGGTTGACCGTTTTATGTCAACACCAATGTTCTATCCGTGCAACTATGGCTTTGTTAACCAAACGCTGTCATTAGACGGGGACCCGGTTGACGTCTTAGTACCAACACCATACCCACTGGTGCCAGGTGCTGTGATCAAATGTCGACCTGTCGCTGTATTAAAAATGGCTGACGAGTCAGGTGAAGATGCTAAAGTTTTAGCAGTGCCTATCAGCAAACTGACTAAAATTTATGACAATATTCAGGACCTGAATGACGTACCAGAACTGCTGAAGAACCAAATCCAGCATTTCTTCGAACGTTACAAAGAGTTAGAACCAGGTAAATGGGTAAAAGTAGTTGGCTGGGGCGATAAAGCTGAAGCTAAAGCTGAAATCGTTAGCTCTTTTGAGCGTGCGAACCAGAAGTAATACTAAACAAAAAACGGCACATCAGTGCCGTTTTTTGATCCAAGCTGCAAAAACCGTCATCAGTACTGTTATTAGTCCTCATAAGACTCCACATCCTTTTACTGCAAAGCGGCACTTTTTTAGTAGAAAGACGAAAAATCTGATCAATAAATCTGTAAATATCTGTTATTTTCACCAGCAGATGCTAGTTGGCTCACGAAGCCAGCTGTCACTATTAGAATAATAAATTCAGCTTCAACACTGTGATTGAAGCAATTCAGGGGTTAGGTTATGGCTTTGTTTGAATTCGGGTCTGCGCGGACCAAAATTATGTTGTCTGGCATTGTTACTCTGGTAGGCATGTTGTGTGTTGTAACTTTATTGGCGGGTCAGCATTGGCTCTGGTCTGCTTTAGCAGCCCTGGTTATAGTTGCAGTACAGTGGTCGTTGGCACAGTCGGCGCTCAGTGGCTATCAGAGTTTTATCAAAGAACAGCAACTATTGATCAGACGCTCAGTTCAGGAAAAAAATCTGTCTTTACAGTTAAGTAGCGATACTGCTGAGCTGGCTGGCGCTAGTGAGCAATTTAATCAATGGCTTGGCAGCTTAAAACAACAACTGCAGGATTCATCGGCGCAACGCGATGAGTTACAACAGTTGGTCAGATCTATTCGGGATATAGCAAGCGATGAGCAAAAACACTTAAGTCAATTGCAGCATAGTGCAAATCAGACTCTGACTATGGTCGAGTCAATGAATCAAAGTGTATTGGATGAGGTGCAAAGCGCCAACCTGGCAGCTGAAGCAGCCAATCATTTAAATCAGGTGGCAGCACAAGGCCAGCACACTGTATCTGGCACAGTCACCAATATCGAACAACTGGCTACCTATTTACAACAGGCTTCAGCCACTATAGCTCAGCTGGAACAGGACAGTAATCAGGTGGGTGCAGTGCTTGAAGTGATCAAAGGCATAGCAGAACAAACCAACCTGCTGGCGCTCAATGCAGCTATTGAAGCGGCCAGAGCTGGCGAACAAGGCCGGGGTTTTGCCGTAGTAGCGGACGAAGTTCGTACTTTGGCATCAAGAACACAAAAATCTACAGAGCAAATTCAGCGCACTATAGAACAGCTGCAAAATGCCGCCCGCGATGCAGTACAAAAAATGAAGTTAAGCAGTGAACAGGCCCAGTTAAGTGTGCAGTCTGCCAATCAGGCTGGTCATTCATTACAGGAAATCACCGGCAGTATTGCCCAAATTTGTGCAATGAATCAGGAAATTGCTGCAGCTACGGATGAGCAACAGCATTTAACCAAAGCTATGGTGACTTATGTGAGGGATATCACAACTCATACAGAGCAAAGCCAGCAAAACAGCAAAAATCTGCACCTGATGGGTGAGCAGCTGGCATTTATTGCGGGTCGTTAACAGAGATAAAGCGCAGATTAAAATGCAGTACTGCATTTTAATCTGCGACTATTGTTTAGCCTTTAGATAAAAACTTCACTAGATCAGCAGCTGACATAGCTTTGGCATACAGGTAGCCCTGAGCTTCTTCACAGCCCATAGCCCGCACAGCTTGTTCCTGCTCTTTGTTCTCTATTCCTTCGGCTATGGTGGCCAGACCTAGTTTTCGGCCTAAATTCACTATAGTTTCAGCAATCAAAGCGCCATTTGGACGGAAAAATTCCTTCACAAAGGTGCGATCGATTTTGATCCTGTCCAGCGGCAGTTGCTGCAAATAACTTAAAGACGAAAACCCTATGCCAAAGTCATCAATAGCGACTTTAATGCCAAAGTCTTTCAGTTTGTTCAGAGCATCAATCACTATCTTAGGTTCGTCCATCACCACAGATTCAGTGATTTCCAGTTCCAGCAAAGCGGGATTCACCTGGTAACGCTCGACACAGTCAATCACGGACTGAACAAACCTGTGATTACGAAATTGTGGCATAGACACATTCACTGCTATCCGTAAGTTGCCAAACCCCTGAGCTTTTAAGGCTTGCAACTCCTTACAAGCTTGCTGCAACACCCAGTCACCAATTTCAATAATAAGGCCTGAGTATTCAGCCAATGGAATAAAAGTGCCAGGTGAGATAAAGCTGCCGTCCTGCTGTGGCCAGCGCAACAGCGCTTCAACGCCCAATACCTTGCCACTGTTTAAGCAAACTTGGGGTTGGTACCAAAGCTGTAATTTATCTTTCTGGAAATCGGATCTCAGGCTGCGCAACATTGCCAGCCTGTCGACCATCTGCTCTTCCATATGAGCACTGTAGTATTCGTAGTTTTGTGCCAGATGTTTTTTAGCTCTGTTCAGCGCTATATAAACATGTTTCAGAATAGTCAGACCATGCGCCGCACTGTCACTCAGCCGACAAAAACCGAAGCTGGCATTCACTTGCAAGGAATGCTCTGAGCATTGAAATGGCATATCAAAAATACCAGACAAGGCTTCAGGAGTAAGGGCCTGCTCTGGACCTATCAGTCCAAAGACATCAGCACCAATACGACCAATCTGTGCAATTTCGCCAAACTGAGCCACTAACCTATGGGTAATGGCAATTAATAACTCGTTGCCGGTTTCCTGACCTAAACCATCATTTACATCTGAAAAATGATCGATATCAATCAGTACAGCCACATTAGCGCCAGGATCCAGTCTGCGGGTTTCCTGCAACAAAGAGGTAAATTCATTACGATTTGGTGTTTTGGTTAAAGGATCAATGTAAGCCGCATGTTTAAGCTGCTGGAACAAAGTCACGTTTTCATAACCAATAGAGATATTACTTAAAAACACCTCGATCAGCTGACGATCAAAATCCTCAACAGGCCTGTTGGTTTCAATGTAAACAGCTGCCGCATGGTCAATATTGCCTAAATAGAGCACCGTATCTCTTTCAGTAAATATATGCCGACGCTCTGCAAGGCAAGTGGTGATTTGCTGGATAATTCTGTTGTTATTCAACCGCTCCAGTTTACATTTAATATAAGGAGCGTAGTGCCCTGCAGCGCCCAGCACATAAATATTGTCACTGCTGCTACCGTCATCTTCAATCTGAGCACAAAGTACACCTTCGGCGTGCAAACCAATTAAAGACGAGATTTGCGTTACCACTCCTTCGGAAAACTCATGCAAGGAATGTTGTTCCAGCAAGTTGGCGCCGGCATTAATAATTTTCTGCAGGCCAATGCGGTTCTGGTTGATAGTGCGTATTTGCTGATAGCTACGGATAGAAGAAATAATAGCGGTAACCAGCTTGTTGCGGGTCAGTTCAGTTTTGGTTTTATAGTCGTTGATATCGTATTCTTTGATTACACTCTCTTCCGGAGCATAACCAGGTTGACCAGTACGCAGCACTATGCGCACTTCATCCATTTTTAACTCGTCACGGATCTGCTGTACTACTTTCAGGCCAGCATCGTCAGATTCCATCACCACATCCAGCAGTATCACTGCTATATAAGGATGTTGCGCCAAAAATTTCAGTGCTTCTTTGCCAGAAAAGGCATGATGAAAGACTAACTTACGGTCCAGTACCAATAAATCAGACAAAGCCAGTTTAGTGACCGTATGAATTTCTTCGTCGTCATCAACAATCAGCAGGTGCCATTCGCCACTGGACTGTGTTTCTGCTACCGAATTTGTTTCGTCTTCTGCGAGGAACAGAAAATCATCATCTGCTGCTTTTGACACCATGCTCCGACCTTTTTTACATCAGCTGTGGGGTGGACTTTATGAAAGCATATCAAGGCTCTATTGCATAAACATAAGCATATACCCTGAATTAGCTTTGGCAATCCGGACCTGTACCGAACCTGTCCCACAACTATCCCTTGTAAGCTTCTAATCCAGTTGCTCTACACTATACCCTCAGGCAAAAAAAGCAATTCATTTTATTAAAACCATTAAAAATCATAAAGTTAACAATTTTAAAAATATCTTTAGCAGTCGAAGCCAGTATTTTGCGTTATTGTGCCATTCAGGCAATTAAATCCGTTTTCAACAGAGGTGTATGGATGCAGAAAATCTCTGCAGGTCGAGGACATCAACGTTTACTGCAACTGGCCCGCAGCCAGTTAGGTCACGAATTTGACAGCAAAACCTCAACATCAAGCCCTGACGCCGCCACTCCGATACAAAACAGCGAATTTAACCAACGACATCAGCGTTTGGCTCAACGTTCAGGCGCGCCCATCTCTGTCGACACCAGCTTCAAAGCTCCTACTCTGGCGCAACGTGCCGAACGGCGCGAACGTATGCATAAAGAGCGGCAACAATCGAATCTGGAAAAAATAATGGCTTTAGCTCTGGACTACTGTCCTGAATACGTTGCTGACATGGATGTGGATCCAGACTGGTTCCAACAATATTGTGATCTGGTGCTGAATATATCCAACCAGACCATGCAACAACTCTGGGCTAAGATACTGGCGGGAGAAATTGGCCAGCCAGGCAGTTTTTCATTAAAAACCTTATTTTTGTTGCAACGTATGAGTTTTAAAGAAGCTCTGGCCTTACAAAAAGCCGCCAGTCTGACCTGCAGGGTCAGACTGCAGGATAGCGGCCACATCTACTTTGGGTATGTCCGCAAGCCGTCGATTTGGCAAATCCTGACTGGTCGCAGTAAAGCAGTACTGAACCTGAGCCAGTTTGGCCTGACCTTTCCACAGATTTTAAGCCTGATTGACTTAAACCTGTTGCACCAGATTGAAATAGAAAGTGGTGAACTGATACCTGAGCAAAGTTTGCAGCTGCAATACCATCAGCATCAACTGAGCTGCAAAGCGAAACACTCAGGGGTCGTGTTGCAGTACTATAAATTCACCCCTGTCGGAGTTGAACTCTTGCCTTTATTGAACAGTCAGGCCAATCCTGCTTATTTGCAAGCGATGAAGCAACTGTTCAGCCCTGTACTGGATTTTGACGACTAAACTGCTGACACTGCCGAACCAAAGTAGCCACTTTCTGCGCATCTAAAGGTTTAATAACTACATCATTCATCCCAGCCTGATGGAACTCCTGGATTTCTTCAGGCAAAGCATGGGCAGTAAACGCCATAATGACAGTATCCTGATGCTGAGGTAACTGCCTGATCAGATGGGTCGCCAGTATGCCCGACATATCAGGCAACTGAATATCCATCAGGATCAAATGATATCTGCTACTTTTTGCCAGTTTCAGCGCTTCATCCCCTGTAGCAGCTGTATCGACTTCGAGCTGCTGTTGACTCAGCATAGCTTTGACAAAGGCTAGATTGGTTTTGTTGTCATCCACCACTAACATTCTGACGCCACTGTCCTGTGGCCTTTCGGTCAGATAGTGCCGGATATGCGCAGATAACATAGGATTGGCCAACACAGGGCAGTGGAATTGAGCCGACCAGAAGGCCAAATCCGCAGCATCACAAAACGCCAGCAACTGACTGCGGGCTGTCACGTGCTGCAGCGCAGCCCAGACCTCTGGCTGCGCCTTAGCTGGTGGCAATTGCAGCAGCACTAAATCCACGAGCCTGTGCTGCAGCTCAGATTGCAGTTGCTGTGGTTGTTGCAGATAAATTACTTGCTCAGCTACCGAATACACACTTTGTTTTAACAGCGCAGCTCTGGTGCTGTCTGCGTCTACATAAACCGCAGTCTGGTACATTGATACGTCTTTGGTCGACACTGCACTTAGTGGTAATTCCAGCCGCACTGAGCAGCCTAAATCCTCCAGTGCTGATACAGATAATTTGGCCCCCACCCTGGACAACAATCTGGCACAAAGCTGTGGCAGCACCTCGACCTCTTCAGTTTCAGCCTTCAGTACTTGCTGAATGGCGGCACTTTGCCCCGCATGATCAAACTGCAACAACAGTTTATTGTCGGCAAAAGCCTGCAAATTGATATGTAAGCTAAGCTCCTGCTGCTGTAAGTCCTGCACGATCAACGCAAGGATCTGGCCGAGTAAAGCAGCTGTATGCTCAGCACAAAACTGCACTTCTGTCAGACTCAGGGCTGAGTCCTCAACAAGAATAAAAGGGACCTTGCTTAAGTCCAACTGCTGTTGCCAAACTGCAACCTGCTGCGCCAACCACTGAGGAAACCACAGCATCTGAGGTTGCAGCGCTTTTTGTTCCAACAAGTCCTGCTGCAGCAGTAAGTTCAGCAACAAAGCTTGTTCACCAGGCTGCCCTTCTCTGCCAAGCACACAGAGTTGCTGCCACTGCCGCAACTTATGCTGACTCGCTTTTAACTCATCACCTAAAGCTGCGATTTGTTGCTCGTATTGAATACTCTGCTGTTCACACTCTGTAGCCAGACTTTGCTCCTGCATCTCCCCGTTTTGGTTTTGCAAAAGCAGCTGTTGCTGAAACTGTTGCTGCTGTGCATACAAAGCGCGAAACAATAAGGACAGTTCAGCGCCATCAAAGGCATTAAGCTTTATTGGATCAGCAGAGGATGAGACTAAGGTCCTGATTTGCCGTAAGAAGTTTTGCCAGCGCTGATGCTGGATTTTAAAAATGCGACGCTGCCAGAACAGGACCAAAGCCAAAATAATCAATAACACAGCGCCCCATAACGCGCTTTGCCACCACCATAGTTTGGACAAACGCAAAGGAGAAATCTGAATGGCGACAAAGCCCAGCGTGCTGCCTTCGACTGCCATAGTTTTAGCATCAAAATAACTCATACTGGCAGGTGTCACCATCACGGCAGACCAGAGCAAGGTAGAACCATCCTGTAGGGCTTTTTGTCCTGTCAGATCCCTGGCCGGACTGAAATTAAACAACTCACGGGGAAATTGCGTGGCGGCAAATAAATTGCCATCGGCCTGATAAACCAGAATGGCTTTGATAGGCAAGGTACTGGAAAAGCTGGTCGCCAGCAGATGGCCTTTGACTTGTTCCATTTTATTCTGAGCTAAAAAAGGTTCGACCATCAAAGACAAGCTCATCAGCAGCTGCTGCTCTGCCTGCACCCGAACCACAGTCTCATGGCGCAACTGCAGTTGGGCTGACACATAAAGACAGGCCACAATCAGCACTGAAGAACCAAACAGCACACCCAATTTAGCTTTTAACGTCATGTCAATTGAACCTTCATTTCCCTGATCTGGACTATAAGCCGAGCCTCAAAACGGAACAATAGCCGTTCTGAGGCTCCTTAGGATCGGCTGCTTAGAAATGTAGCTCAGCAGAAATAAAAGCGCCGTCAAAACTTAAATCGGCATCCACCTTGTCAATATCATCCAATTCCATTTTGGTCTTTTTGAAACCAGCTTTCAGATCCAAGTCGATCGCCAGTGTATCGATCAGCTCATAGGCTAAGCCCAACTGCATATCAGACAAAGAGCTGCCGTCGTAGCTAATATAATTGACTTCAGCAAAAACTTTAGTGCCAGTCCCCAACAAGCCGAAACTGCCGTAGGCATAACCCATAGGAATAACAGCAGACAGATCCTGCAGAGCATTTTGACCCTGACGGCTGACCGAGATATCTCCATCTATGTATTTGGCTGTTACACCTAAATCCAGGCTGACTAAATCATTGTCCAGAATTTCATAGTAAAAAGTCGCATCAATATTAGATAAATCAACCTTTTGCGCCACTGTGCTACCGACAGCAAAAATCTGGCTGTCAAACACAAAGGTTTTGTTTAACACTGTGCTGCCATCCGAATCTAAGGTATTGCGTTGCAACTTAATGTTCGGCAATAAAGGCAGAGGATGTTCAACTTTGATATAAAAACTGTTTAGATTTTTATCGTCAAAATTAAAATTTTGTTGATTACCTGTCTGCCCAAAACCTCCTGTGGTCTTGGCAGAATGCAGATCAGCCCCCAGATAAACGCCACCTACTGTATCTGCCATTACAGCGGGAGCAAGAGATGAAACTAAAGACACCAGAGCCACTACAGACTTTTTCATGATTTATCCTTGCGCTAATAATTCAGTTAAATCCAACAGGGCTGCGTTGGCCCTGGAGATATAATTTGCCATCACCAGACTATGATTGGCCATAAAACCAAAACCCCGGCCATTCAGTATCATCGGACTCCAGACCGGCTGTTGCGTCGCCTCCAGCTCGCGGACTATCTGGCGTAAACTAATCATGGCATTTTTGTTAGTTAAAACGTCAGCGAAATCCAATTCTATCGCTTTTAACAAGTGCAACAAAGCCCAGCAGGCTCCCCTCGCCTCATAAAACTCGTCGTCTATGCTTAGCCAGCTGGTTTTAATCCGGCTGGATTCTGCAGTAGCTGTCGATTGCCTGGCATTTTTATCGCCAGCCAGATCAGTGTTTAACCTATCCTGCCCGACACTGACACTCAAACGCTGGCTGTAACTGCCCAGTCTTTTCTCCACATTTTTTAACCAGTCCCGCAAATTATCAGCTCTGGTGTAAAACTGACTGTCGGTTTTCGTGGGGTCTAACAAAGCGGTGCGGTACAAAGATAATTGTGCAATGGCTTGTTGATACTCAGCTTCCGCTGCTGGTACAGCCCAGCTGCGATGATCAATATTCAGCATGGGCTGAGCCAGTTTTAAATATTGGTTTTCAATAGACTGTGACTGAGATCGGCTTAAATCTTTGCGCAGCGCCAGGGCTAAATCACGCGACATTTCCAAAGCCCCCAACTCCCACGCTGGCATATCATCCAACAGAGAAAAAGGCGGCATCACATCATTACTAAGAAAACCGGCATTTTTTGTCAGCAGAGTCTCCAGTACTTTTATCAGTGCGCTAGTCGTGGTGTAACCCACTGTTTGTTTATGTTCCGGACTAAGCTGCGCCGACAAATCCCTCACGTCAAAGAGTTCAGGTTCACGGCTAGCCCACCAGGCCGTGCCATAACCTAAAATAAAAACGAACAGCACGGCTAAACTTATAATCCTGAATCTGTTCATTTATAACTCCTAGTAAGTTGGAATAGCGCTGACCACTGCTTGTACTTCGATGCTCTGGCCATCTTTGAATGTTAAAACTAATGGAATTTTTTGCCCCACTGCGACGCTGGCTTTGGCATCAAACAACATCAGATGCAACCCCCCCGGCTGGAAATCGACTTTCTGGCCTGCCGCAACCAAAACTGACGGTACAAGTCGCATTTTCATCATGCCATCTTTATGACTGTGTTGATGCAGTTCAACCGAAGCAAATTGTGGACTGCTGGCAGCAATCAGTTCTTTATCTGCTGTCGTTTGATTGCTGATGCTGAAATAACCGGCCGTCATACTACGACCTGGCAACATTTCCCGAACTGTCGCGTCTGTGACTACAACTTCAGCCAAAGCCAGACTACTGATTGCACCTAAGCATAAGGCGAGCATCCATTTTTTCATTTAGGGTTCTCCTTTAAAGATCAGGTCTTTATCTTACACGACAGAGGATGGGGCAACAAACTTCGCCGACGAAAAGCATTGACTTCTTTTAGAAGCTACTTTTTGACCTTCTTTGGTGATAAAAACAACAGCTATACAATTATCTGCAAAGCCTACCCCTGATTTTATTGGGTTTTGCTTTTCAGAAAGTCTAGTTTTCAGACGTTTAGCGATTGTCAACCCAGCAACCCCCTATAAATTTATACTTTTGTTTAAATAATAACCTTTGCATTGTTGGCAAAAATCCGTAAACTTAGCGCCCCTTTAGGGTAGAGCCTTGGTTTTAGCGGTGCGCATAGGTCCATATCAATTAACGAACAACGTAATTTGTGCTCCTATGGCCGGAGTGACGGATTACACTTTTCGTGAGCTTTGCCGTCGTTTTGGTGCAGGTTTAGCTGTATCAGAAATGATGTCGAGCAATCCTTTGGTCTGGCAAAGTGAAAAATCGCTAAATCGTATGACTCACCAGGACGAATCTGGTCTTCGCTCGGTGCAAATTGCCGGCTCAGATCCAGATCAGATGGCTGAAGCTGCCGTGTTTAACGTTGAACATGGCGCCCAAATCATCGACATCAATATGGGATGTCCGGCAAAAAAGGTGAATAAAAAACTGGCTGGTTCGGCGCTATTACAGTATCCGGATTTAGTTCAGCAGATTGTTCAGGCCGTAGTTCAGGCAGTATCAGTACCTGTGACCTTAAAAATCCGTACTGGCTGGGACACCGACAACAAAAATGGCGTACAGATAGCGCAAATAGCGCAGGACAACGGCATTGTGGCTTTAGCGGTTCATGGCCGAACCAAAGCTTGTATGTATAAAGGAGAGGCGGAGTACGACACAATCCGCGCTATTAAACAAAATGTGTCTATCCCGGTGATTGCCAATGGCGATATCACCACGCCGGAAAAAGCCAGATTTGTATTGGACTATACCGGAGCAGACGCGGTCATGATTGGCCGGGCCGCTCAGGGCAGACCCTGGATTTTTCGTGAAGTGGTGCACTATCTGCAGACAGGTGAACATTTGGCTCAGCCTTCAACAGCTGAAGTCAGGGATATTTTGCTGGAGCATGTCCGTGGCTTACACCAGTTATATGGTGAGGTGCCTGGCTCACGTATTGCCCGCAAACATGTGGGTTGGTACCTGGCTGAGCATGACAGCGAAGGCATGTTTCGCAGTGAATTTAATGGTATCGAGCAAGCCCAACAGCAGCTGGATACCTTGTATGTGTATTTCGAGCAATTACTAGCAGCAACCTAACGTAAAAGAGAATAGGCAATGTTTAATCAAAACGTGACTTCGCCATTTATCACCAACGCCCATGTTCAAACGCAAGAAAAACCGCAGCCTTTAAGCAACGCGGTACAAAAAGCGGTGGCGAACTACTTACAACAACTGAACGGTCAGGACGTCAATGACCTGTACGAATTAGTGTTGTCCGAATTAGAAAAGCCGTTATTAGAAGAAGTGATGAAATACACTCGCGGCAACCAGACCCGCGCTGCCAACCTGATGGGCATCAACCGCGGTACTCTGCGCAAGAAGCTGAAACAATACGGCATGAGTTAATGCCCCCGCGGGAGGAGTCCCGCAGTGAAAAGCACCTTAGGGTGCTTTTTTCTTTTCCGCGTCGTACTTGACGCTGCAGCGTTGTTGGCTGCGGATTCTCGCCCAGGTCACATAGTGAACTATGCTCCCTGGGTCTCGAACCCTTGCCGCCTTGCTGCAACGCCAATTACTTAGCGGAACAACTTTAAGTAGTACGTGAAGTAAAAACGGGATTTCACCAGCTAATCCCATCGATACAGCAAAGCCTTTTTTCTCTATGCTTATGTCCTGGCTTTTTTGTTATCCAAAAGCTGTGAACCACAGCAATGCTGGTCCGAATTAACCATTACAGCGGAGAATGATCCAATGAACGCAGCTCGTCCAATCCGTCGCGCCTTATTAAGCGTGTCAGATAAAACCGGTATAGTTGAATTTGCCCGTGCTTTAGCCGCCCAGGGTGTGGAACTCTTGTCTACAGGTGGCACAGCCAAGTTATTGGCAGACCAAGGTATAGCAGTGACTGAAGTGTCTGATTACACAGGTCACCCGGAAATCATGGACGGCCGTGTAAAAACACTGCATCCAAAAGTACATGGTGGCATTCTGGCCCGCCGTGGTGTGGACGAAGCTGTGATGGCTGCCAACAATATCAATCCTATCGACTTAGTGGTGGTGAACCTGTATCCATTCGCTAACACTGTGGCCAAAGCGGGTTGTACTTTAGAAGACGCCATTGAAAACATCGATATCGGCGGCCCAACTATGGTGCGTGCAGCAGCGAAAAACCATAACGACGTGACTATTGTGGTGAACGCAGCTGATTACGACAAAGTCTTAGCAGAAATGGCGGCCAACGCCGGCTCTACGACTCATGCCACCCGCTTTAGCTTAGCCATCAGCGCTTTTGAGCATACAGCTCAGTACGACGGTATGATTGCCAACTACTTCGGCACCATGTTAGCGGCCTATGGCGACGACGAAGCTAAACCAAGCAAATTCCCACGTACTTTTAATACTCAGTTCGTGAAAAAACAAGACTTACGTTACGGTGAAAACAGCCACCAGAGCGCGGCTTTTTATGTCGAAAACAACATTCAGGAAGCATCAGTCGCCAGCGCTACTCAGCTGCAGGGCAAAGAGCTGTCGTACAACAATATTGCTGACACAGACGCTGCTTTAGAGTGCGTCAAAGAATTCGACGAACCAGCTTGTGTTATCGTCAAACACGCTAACCCTTGTGGTGTAGCTATTGGCGATGACATTCTGGCCGCTTACGAGCGCGCTTATAAAACAGACCCAACTTCTGCTTTTGGCGGCATTATCGCTTTTAACCGCGAATTGGATGCTAAAACTGCGGAAGCCATTGTCAGCCGTCAGTTTGTGGAAGTCATTATCGCGCCAAGCGCTACAGCTCAGGCAGCAGCTGTAGTATCGGGCAAACCCAACGTGCGTTTATTGGTCTGTGGCGAATGGGACAGCAAAACTACTGGTTTTGATATCAAACGTGTCAATGGTGGTGTGTTGGTGCAAGACCGTGACCAGAAAATGGTTGGTTTGGATGACTTAAAAGTCGTGTCTAAACGCCAGCCTACTGCAGATGAATTACGTGACTTATTGTTCTGCTGGAAAGTGGCTAAATATGTGAAATCGAACGCCATTGTGTATGCCAATGACAGCATGACCATAGGCGTCGGTGCAGGCCAGATGAGCCGTGTCTACAGTGCTAAAATCGCTGGTATTAAAGCGGCTGACGAGAACCTGGAAGTCAAAGGTTCAGTCATGGCGTCAGATGCATTTTTCCCATTCCGCGATGGTATTGATGCCGCAGCTGCTGCTGGTATCAAAGCTGTGATCCAGCCAGGTGGCTCTATGCGTGATGCAGAAGTGATAGCTGCTGCAGACGAGCATGGCATGACGATGATCTTCACTGGCGTGCGTCATTTCCGTCATTAAACACAAGCTCTCCAATGAAAGAAGGCGGGACTGGTTCCCGCCTTCTTTTTTACTCTGCTATTCAGCTGCCGCTAGTTCTTCACCGACAACATGTAAAGCGCGACCGCCTGACGGGTTTCTTCGTCCAGATAGTCTTGTTTTGGCATAGCCGGATAGTCTTCACGTTTTTTGATAGGGTTGGCAATGTAAGCCGCCAGCGCTTTTGGATCGTCCATATACAAGGACTGGATCACCTGCACAGGTGGGCCAATTAAGCGACCCGTATAAGCATGGCAGCCAGTGCAGATACCAAGATAAGCGTATTTGCCCTTGTCTTTGACATCGACACTGCGCGGTGCTGCCGGTTCATCCAGCAAATAATTCACTATGGTATCGGTATTGCTGAACGTACAAGCTGGCCAGTCGCTGACTCCAGCACTGATATACTGCTGTGGATTATTAATGCAGCTGTTATTGCTCGCCCCCACCCGCACTATATCCGGATTGCCTTGTTTCAGCTCAGTGGCCAGTAATACTTTGGCCTCGGGCACAGTGTCGTAACCATTGTTATACATCAGGTTATTTAAAATCATGATTTCATCTGGCGTTGGATCCGACTCAGGATCCAAGGTGGTATTAGGTGCGTTTTGATGGTCGGTGATAATGATGGCTGCAGTTTTATTACCCAGGATCAGGTTGTCTTCAATAATCACCTTATCCGCGGCCATAATGAGCACCCCTGTGCCAGCAGGAATACCGGCCACCATAGAGCCTTCGGCACCAAAGTTTTTAGTATTGTTATTGCTGATCCAGTTATTGCGGATAATCACATCCACAGTGTCTTTAATCGGCAGACCAGGGGTGACAAAAGCCAGAATGCCGCCCGTGTTGTTATGCACAAAGTTGTTTTCCACTATAGCGTGACGGCTGTTTTCAATTTCAATACCGGCCACACTGTCGAACACTTCGTTATTGGCCACATGAATATGATCGCTCATGCCAATATAAATGGCGGCATCTTCAATGCCAGACACCACATTGTGCTCAACTATGCCGTTTTCACCCAACTGCGGGAAAATGCCATAAACCCCTGTGTCCTCAATAATGTTATTGCGAATTTCGAAGTTGTTACCGGCCTGGCCCATAATGCCGTTGCCTTTGTATTTAGTGATGAGGAAATTCTCTATCACTATGTTATTGCCCGAATACAAAATGGCGTCGTTTAAATGCCCGTCACCAAATAAACGCGGTCGTTTACCTTCAATAATCACGCCGCTTAACCTTATATTGTCCTTGTCGATGTAGACAGTTTCAGTGTAATTACCCGGCCAGACCTGGATCACATCACCTGGCTTGGCCGCTTTAACGGCGTCCATGATCAGTTGTCCGTCTTTAACCTCATGCACTGTGCCTGTTGGCATGTTGTTGAGTACTGACTTTTTGGCATTGCCACCCACTGCAGCACCGCCGCTATAACTGACATCTGCCGTAATGACCGGAGCTACTGTGGCTGTGGATGTCAGGTAATAACCGGCAAAAAATGCCAGCGGCACCAAAGCAACTAAGGTGAGCGTACTTTTTTTCATTTTGTGCTTCCTTTATCGAGCTGTGGAGTCGTCAGTTCTGCCGGCAAAGGCAAACGCGACGGGAGTTGTTGCGGGATAACAGGCATCAGACTTTCATCAGTCAGAGTGTTCAGAAAAACAGCCAGTTGGTGAATTTCTTCAGGGCTCAGTTTGGGCTCCCAGATATGCCAGTGCAGCAGCAGCTTTTCGCCCTTTGGCACCGCATGGCCACGGCCTTTACTGTAAAACTCGGCGGCTTCTTCCAGCGTAGCAAAACGGCCTGAGTGCATATAAGGTGCTGTCAGGGCCACATTGCGCAGGCTAGGTACCTTAAAGCCACCTCTTAACTTACTGAGTTCAGGACTGGTCCCAACTCCTGGATCAAAGGCCATACCTTCAGGCTCTGGTGTGCCTATCACAGCAATCTGTTGGTTGGTAAACAGCGGTGGCGTATGACACTCGGCGCAGCGGGCGACAAATGAGCGGAACACGTTCAGTCCTTTGATTTCCTCTTCATTCAGCGCCTGCTGGTAGCCGTGCGCATACTGATCATATCTGCTGTTCAGCGAAATCAACGAACTTTGAAAAGCCGCCAGCGCTGTTGCGACCTGACTCAGCTCAAGCCCGGTACTTTGAGGAAATGCCTGACGGAACAAGTCTGGATACAAGGCGCTGCTGGTTAAATCAGCCAGCACCTGCTCTGCAGTATTGGCCATCTCATGGGGTGCAAACAGCGGGATCAGCGCTTGCTGCTCCAGCGTATCGGCTCGGCTATCCCAAAACAGCTTTTTCAGAAAACCCACGTTCCACAAGCCAGGTGCACTGCGAGTGCCTATATCACCATTGCTGCCTGTGCTCAGGGCTTTGCCATCACTAAAACCATGAGCAGGCTGATGGCAACTGGCACAAGCTTGTTTATGATTAGCCGACAGTAGCGGGTCAAAGAACAGATAACGGCCTAAATCTATTTGTTGTGGGCTAAAGCCATCTCTGGCCTTGGGTAAAGCGGTTTTAGTACCGCCCACCCCTTTGTTATGCAGCGAGTCATAGTGATCATAACGGGTCACCAACACGCACTGATTCTGAGCTGTCAGCTCAAAACTGGGCGGACACTGCGGACTCAGACTGATCAGACTGCTGTTAAGCGCCAAAGCTGCGGTCATACTCAGTATCATCATAGGCCCGCCACCAGATAAGCCACTACAGCCTGTTTGTCCGCTTCGGATAAAGTGCGGCTCATCATCGCCATTTGCCGGCCGGGTTTGTCAGTGCTACTACTACCACGCACCCCATTTTGAAAATGCTGCAGTTGCTGTAACAAATAATCCTGACTGAGCATGGTTAAAGCCGGGGCTTTTAACTCCAGATTGCCCCGAGCTTTATTGCCATGACAAGCACCGCAGGAGCCGATATAAATTCGTCGGCCCTTGTCGAGCAGTGCAATATCGGCCTGCTGCACAGCAGGTGCAACCACAGGCAAAGCACTAAAATAGCTGGATAACTGCTCGATATCATCGACACTCAGTGGCTTTGCCATAGCCGCCATTACTTGTCCTGAGTTGTCCTCTGCCACAGCTCCACGTTCACCCAGTTGAAACTGCAGCAATTGTTTTTTCAGATACTGTTGTTGCTGTCCTGCCAACGAAGGAGCTTTACTGGCCTGCTGATTTTCAGCTGCATGACATGAGTTACAAGTTGCGACTTTGGCTACAGTATCAGCGGCGATATCCGCCGCCATGGCCAGGCTACAGGTCAGCATCAATGGGGTGAACAACGAAGTTAATTTCCACGGCATAACAGCACCATTTTTTTCTCATCAGTATGGTTTTTGTTGCCTTAAGAGTGCGTTTTCACCGCTCTGGGTTCAAACCTAAAAGTGTACAAAATTGTCCAGTTCACTTTATTTAGTGCTAAGCACAGTTACTATCGAATGCAGCGAGATCCGTCTTTGAATAGCTAGTGCTGTGGTGGCTGAGTATCAGAGCCCGATCCCGACTCACAGAAAAAAAACAAAAATCAGGGAGACTGTTATGTCGCGACAGCACACTAAATCCACTATGAAATTAACACCTCTGGCATGGCTTATTACCGCTGTACTGAGTGGTCAGAGCCTCTGTGCACTGGCTGAGCAAAAGAGTGACACCGAAAAAGAACCCACTATAGAAACCATTACTGTTACAGCACAAAAACGGCTGCAAAATCTGATGGAAGTGCCCGTTGCTATCGACAGCATTTCGGCTACAGATTTAAAAGAAACAAACTCGGTCCTGCTCGGAGATATAGCCGATTACACCCCAGGCTTTAAATTCAGCAAAGATGCCGTAGTGCAGGCGACGGCCACTATGCGGGGGATCTCCAGCAGCAATATCAGTACAGGCGGCGACCCTTCTGTAGCTATTTTCTTCGACGACTTTTATCTGCCGCGAGCGGCACAAAGTGTGATGTTTTCCGACATGCAGCGCATAGAAATCCTCAAAGGGCCGCAGGGGACCTTGTTTGGTAAAAACGCCGCTGCTGGGGTGGTTAATCTAATTCCTAATGCACCATCCCAGGATGATGAAGCTTTTATCAAAGCGACCTTGGGGGATTATTCGCTGCAGCGTTATGAAGCCATGGCAAACAAAGCCCTGAGCGATACCCTGGCAGTGCGACTCAATCTGATGAGCAATAAGCGCGATTCCTACGTCAACAATATCTATCCCGACTACAAGGGGGAAGAACTGGGGAATACTAATCACCAGGCTGCCCGTCTGGCCGCTTTATGGCAAGCAAGTCCTGACACCAAAGTGCAGTTCAGTTACGACTGGGATGATTTGGATCAGGGCTATGCAGCGTCAATAGGCTTGAGTCCTTATGCCTACAGCATGAACCCTTTGGACAGAACCATAGAAAATGACGTGATAGACGGGCATGAACGCCGCGATATGAGCGCATTTTCGTTAAAAATCATGCACGATTTTAACGACCAATGGTCAGGAAAACTGATCAGCGGCAAAAGACAATGGGAAGTCTCAGGCCGGGACGACACGGACGGTACTGCAGATAAAACCCGCTATCTGGATACCATTAACTTCGAAGACTCAGATATTTTTTATAACGAGTTGCAGCTGAACTACCATCAGGACCAACTGAGTTATGTCGGCGGTATCACCTACAGCAAAGAGAAGGTGTATCAAAAAACCAGTCTGAATATTATGGCGGACACTGTAGCGCGCCTGACCACAGCCAATTTAAATGGCACGCTGATTTCAGCCTTAACAGCCGCCGGTGTGCCGGAAGACATCATTAGTGGCATGGGTTTACCTGCCGATCACATCTGGAAGGCGCAGGACTGGGCCAGTATTTTAAGTGTGATGGCCATGGTCGACCCCAGTGTCGGAGCTTTACTGGAGCAATTAGGCGCAGCACCTTTTAGTCCTGAACTGGTAGGGGCCATAGCAGTCACTGGAGATTTAACCTATGACATCATAGGTGCAGGCCTTGGCATCAATGAAATTTTTGGTCCTTCGCTTGCTGGAAAGCTCTGGAGCGAAGACATTATCAATACCGGAGATTTCACCTCTTATGGCCTGTACTCGGATCTGGATTATCAGTTTAACGAGCACTGGGGTTTTACCGCTGGTCTGCGCTATAGCAGAGACGAAAAAGATTTCAGCTGGGAAATTAAAGAGCGATCCTTTGGTCAGTCTATGCCAGGTTTAACTGACTTTTTATTTCCACTGCTGCCACGCCTCGACGCGAATAACAGCTGGAGTAAAGTAACAGGCCGTGCCGTCACCCGCTATCAGATCAACGATAACAACATGATCTATCTGTCTTATTCCACTGGCTATAAATCCGGTGGTTATGACTCTTTGGATCCCGGCTCTTCTATCCGGCCTTTTGCACCTGAAGAAGTGAAGAACCTCGAACTGGGTTATAAAGCAGATTTATGGCAGCAGGTACGACTGCAACTGGTGGCTTTTGATATGGATTTGACCAACCGTCAGCGTTCTGTCAGTAGCAAAACACCGGATTCAGGTGTGGCTATTCCTCTTGTTATCAACGGCGATCAGGACATCCGCGGCATGGAAATGGTGCTGGACTGGCAAGCGACAACACAGCTGAAGCTGGGGCTGGTGACTGAATACCGTAAAACTGAATCCAGGTGGCAAGAATTTTACAATGCCGATGGCGAGTTGATTACTGATGCAGACAAAGCCTCCACCGCCGACTCTTATACCCTGACAGCCGACTGGACCGCGGCGCAGCAATGGGCTAACGGCTACTGGAAGTTGCATCTGGATTACATCTATGAAGAAAACACCAGAGCGGACGATCCGGATTTACTGGAGATCGCCAAATCTATCCCGGTGTATTTTGCCGACACCAAAACCATCAATGCGCGCTTAAGCTGGACTAGTAGTGATGATCTGTGGGAGCTGGCACTGTGGGGTAAAAACCTGGCGGACCATGAAAGTAGTGGCAGTATAGGAGGTTTTGCCGCTGATGCGCTTGGTACCCCTATCACGTCATTAAATGCACCCCGTACTTACGGTGTTGAAGTGAAATATCAGTTCTGACTTCAAATGCTCAGAGCAGAATAGGGGCTTTGTCTGGCACAAAGCCCCTATTTACCAAATCGGCATTTCACTGCACTATCTAACTAGAAAACCACAACAGACAGTAGCGGAACTATGATGCAACTTCGAACTCTAGCTTTGCTCTTGCTGCTCAGCAGCCCGAATTTAGCTATGGCAGCAAATGACTTTAGTTTGCAGCCGCGACTCTGCCTGCATCATGCTCATGAAGCCTGCGTACTGAAGTTAAAGGTCAGTTGGCAACAAAACAGTAAAGCCTGCTTATACAAAAAAGCCGATCCTAGGCCATTACTCTGTGCCAATAGCATCACAGAGCAATTGCAGCTGGAACTAACAGAACATACCAGCTTTGAACTGAGAAACTCTGCCACAGGCCAGGTGCTGGCAGAACGTCGGGTCAAAGTGCTGCAAGTGGATCTGAATGCCAGCGACCAATTGCTTAAACGTAGCCGCAATAGTTGGGGTAATCCCTGATGCAGCAGATCTTGCTGATTGAAGATGATTTGGAATTATCACGTCTGGTGGTCGACTTTTTACAGTCCGAAGGTTATCAGGTCAGTAGCTGTGGCAATGCGCTGAAGGCCAAAAAGCTGATTCTGGCGCAGCGCTTTGATTTAATAGTCTGTGATGTGATGTTGCCAGGCAGCAGCGGTTTTGATTTGGTGAAACAAATCCGCCAGCAATTTAAAGGCCCTATTTTGTTTATGACGGCGCAAACTTCTGTGGCCTCGGTGCTGCAGGGTCTGGAACTGGGCGCTCAGGATTATCTGCTTAAGCCACTGGATCCCCGTATTTTGCTGGCAAAAATCCGCATTTTTTTGCCCACTGAGCACACAAGCGCAGAAGCACAACCTTTGCTGAAACAACATAATTTAACAGTAGACAGGGTCTCAGGCCATGTGGTGCTGGCAGGCCAGGATATATGCCTGACCAATGCTGAGTTGCAGCTGCTGCTGACCTTACTGGACAACTATGGCATAGCTGTCAGCAGGGAAAGGTTATTCCGCGAGCAACTGACCCGCGAATACGACGGCACAGACAGAACTATGGACGGCAGGGCTTCGCGCCTGCGGCGAAAACTACAGACTGTGGATGAACGCTGGAATGTGCAGGTGGTCTGGGGTCAGGGTTATCGTATCAGTTACGACGAAGCCACGGAGTCTCAGTCATGAGTTATACCCTGCTGCGTTTTTACCTTGGCATAGTGCTGGTGGTGTTATTGCTGTTTTTCAGCCTGAATCAATTGTATAGCTGGGTTTATCAACGCGACGACTTGGCCGACGCTGCTCAAACCATGCTGCAACATGTGCATCAGTTTAGTCAGCAGGGCAAACTGAATTGCCGCTTATCAGAAACAGACGACTGCACAGACAGCTTGTTTGTCACTTATCCGGCAGGAATGTGGCAACCTCAGCCTAACTTCATTTATGCGGTTGAAGTGATGCGTGACCAGCAGGGCAATGCCTCTATGTGCAGTGAGATGCCTGAAGGTGAATTGCTCTGCTTAAGTCAGTTGAATTTACCTGATGGCACTGACTTCAGCATAGACCTGGCTCATGTGTTTATTTTGCTGTTATTGCTCTGTTTGTTCTGGCTCAGCCGCAACCTGTTTCGCGACGTAGAAACCTTAAGAATGAATGCCTTGCAGGAAATTAAACTAGGTCACCTGCCGGCTTTTCAGCTGAGTCCCAAATCTTATCTGCAACCTCTGGCCCAGTCTCTGACCAGGATGAATCAAACCATAGCGGATTTAAATTCGCTGCAAAGGGAAATGGCCGATACTGTCTGCCATGATATTAAAACACCGCTGGCCAGATTGCGTTTTATTATGCTGAGTCTGGAGTCTAGTATCAGCGAAGCACAGTATGCTCAGGTCTGTCGTAACCTGTTGGAAATAGAAGACAATGTCTATGATTATCTACGTTTGGCACAACAGGATTTCCGCTCCGATCTGCAGCTTAGTCAAGTGCCGCTGTCACAGTTGCTGCAACAGCTGATCGATAAGTTTTCTGCCAATACTGAGCATCAGATCAAACTTGTTGCTGGACCTGTCATTAACATTCAGGCCGACGAAAAGTTACTGCAACGGGCCTTGTCCAATTTATTAAGCAATGCGTTGCGCTATTGCCATACCAAAGTCTGGATTGAACTTAGTCTGCAAGGCACGGATTGCCTGATTGATATCTGCGACGATGGTGCTGGCTGGCACAGCAACCACCAACCCAGCCCGGATCAGAGCCCAGACGGTTTATCGCACCATGGCATAGGACTGGCTATAGTATCCCGGGTCGCCCATCAGCATGGCGGTGCTTTTGTACGCATCAGCAGGCCAGAAGGTGGCGCTGTGGCGCGGCTGCAATTGCCTGTAGGTACGGCCGCTACCGACGCATAAAGCTAAAGTAAAGACCACAAAACTGGTGACAAAGGCAGGTTTTCGACTTCACGTTGTGAAAACTGCACTGAAGTCACTACTAAGGCTGTCACCACTAACACAGACGAAACAGCACCAGTCCAGCCTAAATAGCGGATGAGCTCTGGCTGTTGTCTTTTGGTTCTCAGCCAATGCATCCAAAGCCCACCCACCACTAAAAAGGTGAACCCCAACCCAAATACAAAATACAGCAGCTTGACGCCAAGCCCGGCGAAGTTACCAAAATGCAGCGGATCGGCCATATCTGAGATATAGGCCACAGGCTTTAACTCAGCCCCTTTTTGGATCTTCAGCACTTGAGCTGTCAGCGGATGCAGGTAAATGCGGTTGGCTCTGTCGCGCACCAGCAGCGTATCATCCTGACCAGTCACTACCACAGGGGCTTGGTCCGACAGCGGATAATTCAGTGCTCTGATATCCAGTTCAGGTCTGGCCTGTTGGGCTGCCTGCATCAGTGCAGTCAAAGGCAAAGCTTTGGCTGTTATCGCCTGTTCCAGCTTTGGCGTTTTTGGATAATGTTCCACTTTAAACTTCAGCAGAAAGTGTTCAGTGAAGTACCAAAGCCCGGTCAGAAAGATCAGCAGGATAAAACCCCAGCACCAGACACCTATCCATTTGTGCCAATCCGACCAAAAAGTCCGGCTGGAGGCTTTAGCTGCTGAAGGTAACTGAAAACCCTTACGCCACCACTGGCGATAGACATAGAAGCTACTGATTAAAATGATCAGTAGTAAAAAACTCAGGCTGGTGACTATGATTTTCCCTGTGGATCCCATGGACAAATACATGTGCAGGTTACGCAAAAACCTCGACACTGTGCCCCACTGGCCTTCACCTGTTAAAGCACCGGATGCGGCATCAAAATAAACAAACTTAAACTCATCCCCCTGATACAGACTGACACTACCAGCCAGATACCATTGCTCTGGCACCTCCAGGTTGCTGATTTGATAGTGTGGATAAGCTTTGGCTAAGTTCTGCTCCAGCACCTGCCAGGGCACAGGGCCCTGCCGTTCAGACAAAGCCCGGTATTTTTGATCCGACAGATACTGAATTTCATGACTGACCACAGCCAAAGTGCCAGTCAGACAGACCAGCAGCATCAGAATGCCAAAGGCAAAACCGGCAAAAGAGTGCAGCTGAAACCAACTTTTAGCCTTCATCACCGGCTCAGAACTGATAACTGGCTGTCAGAATCAAACGGCGTGGCTCACCGGGAAAATGCCCGGTCCGCTTAAGAAAACCCGATGTTGCATAGGTTTTATCAAACAGGTTTTTCACATTGGCCTGAAACAACCACTGCTGCCAGCGGGTTTGCCAGCTCATATCAAAGACGGTGTAGGATTTCACAGGCTGGCCGTCCATACTGAACTGGTCACTGACATAGTCCATACCGGCAGCCAGAGCTGAATTGATAGCATCCAATTCATATCGGCTCCAAATCCCTATCTGATGCTGTGGTGCATTGGCAAACTTATCGCCCACTGCATTGGTCATAGCGCTGGTGCTTTCGATAATACGGGTATCGTTGTAGGCATAATTCAGGTTCAGCACCCAGGAATCTGTTAAGTCCCCCAGTAGATCCAGCTCAACACCTTTGCTTTTTACTTCACCCAAAGCGATTTGGTCATCACGGCCATCACCGCCGACATCACCACGAGGATCGGCCTGCAGTATGTTGTTTCTGATCATTTCATAAGTAGCGACATTCAGCCGGATCGCATCATCCAGCAAGGAAAAACGCGCTCCAGCTTCCACAATACTGGACTGCTCAGCTTCAAAAGGTCCGCCCACTTCAGGCACCTGTGAATCCGCCGCCTGAGGGCTGAAGCCTGTGCCTTTGAGTGCATACAAACGTACCCAATTCGTTAGCTGATAAGTAGAACCCAAACGCCAGGAGCTGTCGCTGCCATCCACTTTGGACGCTGCCACATTGTTTTCATCTTCAAAACTATCCCAGCGCATCCCCAGCAACAGATTCCAGCTGGCCGTTAAATCGACTTGATCCTGCAGATAAAAGCCCTGACGCACAGCTGTTGTGTCTGTAGGCGTAGATTTGATGCTGTCGATATTGTAATTCGCAACTGGCGTCAGGCCATACACAGGATTTTTCAGGCTAATGCCTACCGCCTTGCCACCCTGCTCTACAGGCGCCACATTGCGGCCTAAAAAGTAGGAATCCTGCGTCAGAGTGTCTGCCCCAATTAACAACTGGTGATTCAAACCTGCTGTGCTGAATTCCACTATATTGTTCCAGGTGACACTGTCCGCAGTATTTTCGCGGCGTTGATCCCTGAACTGACGGCGGCAATAATCGACAACACCATCCCGGTCTGTGTCATAGCTACAGTAAGGTTCATGGTAGTTTTGCAATTCGGTATTGTCGTAATGACGCCAGGTCAAATCGGTACGCCAGTTGCTGTTAAATTCATGATCGGCACGTACCTGCCAGACATCTGCCTCTAACGACTGGAAATCCGTCGCTTCGTTGTGATTCCAGGCTCTGTCAGCGAGGAAGTTCCCCTGATTATCAGTGGGCACACCCCGCAAACGGGCGCCCTGATAATCCTGAGTCAGAGTATTGTATTGCAGCGTCAAACTGGTGCTGTCTGTCAGATCAATCAGATAGCCCAGATCCAAAATGTCGTTTTCTACCTTGGTATTCCAGCGAAACGGCTGTTCAGAATCACGGTAATAACCAACGCGGTAAGCCTGTTGATCGTTCAGTGGGCCACTCAACTCAAGCGATCCCTGCCAGTAATCATCATTCCCTAAACCTAGTTCCAGTTGGTTTTTCGCGGTACGTTGTGGCTTTTTAGTCACATAGTTAATTAAACCACCTGGCGCGCTGCTGCCGTATAAAGCGCCACTGCTGCCCTTAAGTAACTGCACTTCCTGCACGTTAAACAACTGAGGCACAGCAAAACCATTAAAAGGGTCGCCTCTTACGCCGTCATATAAAATTTCGTCCTGGCGGAAACCACGAAAGGTGACACCTGAGTAACTAAAAGCACTGACACCACTCATGCTGCGGTATAAGTCTGTCACCTGACGAGCCGCCTGATCGCGGATCAAAGCTTCAGGCAACACCTGAATGTTTTGTGGCACCAGTTCTAAATCTGTATCTGTTCTTGTGCCTACACTGCTTTGCGAAGCACGGTATAAAGTCTGAGCCCTCCCCTTGACCTCTATCACTTCTAAATCTTTGGCAGACTCCTGAGGTTCAGTTTGCTGAGCATAACCAGGTGATGCGGTCAAAGCAGTGACAATAGCGCAGGACAATAAGGAACAGCGAGGGAAGGACAACATAAAATACCCGAATTGATCAGAAACGGGCCACAGAATAAACAAGAATGATTCGCAATACAACAGATTCGGTCTAATTGGCCGTTATTCTGGGTAGTTTTAGCTAGGAATGGCGGCCGAACCATGCTGTCAAATTCGTCGATATCGAAGCCGTCAGGCAAGCTCTGATGGCTTGCCTGACGGACAGACTAAAAACTAAATTTTTGAATGATGTTTAACAAAGGTCCGTTGTTACCTGCATTGCCACCAAACACATAGACGTCATCGTGGAAGGTCACAGCAGCGCTATGGCGACTGGCTTTGTAACCCAAATCCAGCTTTTGCCACTGTGCTTTAGCAAAGTCGTAACCGTAGGTGGAATCTGTCTCGTTGTAGTCTCCAAATACCAGCAACTGATTTTGCCGTACTGTCATAGAGTGAGCACTGAGTCTGACAGGCATATCAGGCAAAACCTGCCATTCATTTAAATCCGGGCTATAGCGGGCAAAAGAATTTAAGCCACGGCGTTGGTTGTAGCCACCAACCAAATACACCCAACCATCTTTCACTACAGCCTGGCTATCTTTGGGTTCCGGCATGTCTTTGCCTTTAAACCATTGTTGTGACGCTATGTCATAAATAGCGACTGTAGGCACTGGCACTAATCTGTCGAGGGCAAAACGGGAACCGCCGAACACTAAGATACGGCCTTGCGAAAATACAGCAGTGTTATTTGATGTCGGAGCTGGTAAGTCAGGAGCGTAAGTCACCTCCCCTGTCCTGGTGTTTAAAATCTCTACTTTGGACTGCACTATAGGCAGTCTTGGACCTAAACGGCCCTCAGGTGAAATAGAAATGCCACCGAGTATGTAAATAGATTCTTTGCCATCCCAGACGGCAGAAAAATACTGGCGTGGGATCAGCTTTTCTTTCCAGTGTTCAGTTTTGCCACTGACGGGGTCATAAACTTCAACGTCTGATAATAAAACTGAGTGACTGGCACCTGACAAAATATAGATTCGTTTACCGTCTTGCACTGCCGCGTGACCATAACGGCTTTTTAACAAAGTAGCGCCTGACTCTGGGCTGGTGTGGCTGCAGGCGGTAAGGCCAAATAGTAGTGTGGTCAGCAGCAAGCACTGTTTGAGGGGCCTGAGATAATCCTTCTTCATCTGTTGTCCTTATATTTTACAAAATATCAACAGTGCCTTTTATAGCTATTATAGGGAACCAATACAAGGGTGTTTTTTCACCATTTACAAATAAAGTTTCAGTATTACATAAACTTAGCTGGCACTGACCAGGCAAGCCTGACAGGAACAGCAGCAGTTAGGTCAAGCTCAAGGCAAGTTAAAGAGGCTTTTTTCAGCTCAAGGAAGGTTTTGTCCAGCCCCAACAACTCATTCACAAGCTGCGCCAATTCTGGTTCATGCCCGACCAACAACACAGCTTCATCCTGCTGTAACTGGCTGAACAAATGGGCTTTAGCCTCAGCCACTGGTACAGCGGGCAATAAGCACGGCCACTCTTCTACTTGTACTTTTAATCCTGAATCTTTTCGCACTAATGCCGCAGTTTGCACAGCTTTGGTTTGTGGGCTACAAAAAATCCGATCGGGCAATAAACCCTGTTTTTGCATAAAAGCGGCCACACGGCGCGCCTGTAATCTGCCCTTTTCATTCAGACAACGGTCGGCTTCATCCACCAGCGAAGTTCGCACATCTGCCGTCGCGTGGCGCATCAGATAAAGTACAGCTTTCATCAATTTCACCTTTAGTGCAGAAAATGCTGGCAGACTATAGCGAACCTATTACAGATATATGACTTTCCCCTTTGTAATTGACGCCGCTGCTTTGTTGACGGCGTCGCGGGCGACCCTAAAGGTCGCCCCTACAGTATTTCGGGTTGGTCATTATTTTGGGTTGGTCATTGTAGGGGCGGGGTTTATCCCCGCCCGTTCGGTGGCCATAACAGGCGTTGCTGTCTGAAATTGATGTTGCTGCATCGCGGGCGACCATAAAGGTCGCCCCTACAGTATTTCGGGTTGGTCATTATTTTGGATTAGTCATTGTAGGGGCGGGGTTTATCCCCGCCCGTTAGGTGGACATAACAGGCGTTGATGTCTGAAATTGATGTTGTTGCATCGCGGGCGACCATAAAGGTCGCCCCTACAATAAATCCCACGGCTTCCGTTGCCCCTGCTGTTATTTGGGTAATAAATTGTAGGGGCGGGGTTTATCCCCGCCCGTATCGAGTGCCGCCCAACTAACCAACTGCGACACTTTGCCACATTGCGCAGTACAGACAAGCAGCAGACAATGATCCCGACTTCCACCAGATGACAAGGTGTTCCCACTCCTATAATCTGGGCTGTCAGTTTTTTGCAACGGCTGCTTTGCAGCCGCTTTTTTTGAGACGCTATGAACAGCATATTTGCCCGCAAAGAGACCAGCCCGGCTCAGCCCATTCAGCAACTGCAGCGTTTTCGCTGGGTCTTGATTGCCTTAGAACTTCTGGCCAGCCTGATAGGTTATCTGTTGGAGTACCCTATCCATAGCTGGAGCCTGCTGTGTTTTGTCATTGCCGTCCATTGCTTTACCAATATCAGCCTTAAACTCTGGCGTGGTCAGCAAGGCTCAGAGCAACGTTTTATTGCCATCAGCATTTTGATTGATCTCTTTATGATCACAGCGCTGCTGGCGATGACAGGAGGCGCCAGTAATGGTTTTGTCGCCATATTACTGCTGCCTGTGGCTGTTACTGCTGTACTGTTTTCTGCAATTCCCAGCTACCTGATGGCGATACTGGCTATTGGCTGTTACAGCCTGCTACTGCAAGTGCCACTCACCACAGATGTGCATGCCATGCACCAGCATCATAGCGCTGAACCAGCGGGTACAGAACCTTTTAGCCAACATATCAGCCAAATGTGGTGGGCTTTTAGCTTTAGCGCTTTTATCGTCAGCTGGTTTATCAGCGCCCAAACCCAGCGTATTCGCAGCACTTCAGCGCAGTTAAACAAGCTGCAACAAAAACAGCTGCAGCATGAGCAAATACTGGCAGTGGCCACCTACGCCGCTAACGCAGCTCATGACTTAGCCACGCCGCTACAAAACCTGGTGCTACTGACCGATGAGCTGACAGAGCAACAGCAGGACGCCGCTTTAGCTGCCGATCTGCGTCAGCAATTACAGTTGTGCCAGCAAATAGTGCAAAAACTCCGCAGCAATGCCCAGCAACTGCGTAAAGGTGACGTACAATCCCAGCCTTTGTATAACGCTATTGAGCACAGCATTCAGCTGTGGCTGGTGAGCAGGCCTGAAATCAGCATGGAACAACACTTCGCAAGCGACCAATCGCCTTTAACGGTGACGGATAGCATCAGCCTGGCGGCCGCTTTGTTTAATATTCTGGATAACGCAGCTGACGCCAGCTTAGCCAATAAAGAGCCGAGATTAAGCCTTACGATGCAACAGAAGCAGGGCCAGTTGGAGTTACAAATTCGCGATTATGGCCCAGGTTTATCAGAAAAAGAGCTGGCGCAACTGGGCAAAAAACCACAACCAAGCGAACAGGGTTTAGGTTTAGGCCAATTCCTCGCTAATGTGTCCATCGACAGTCTGGGTGGTACAGTCGAGCGCAGCAACTGCACCGATGGCGGCGTGTTAACCCGTATTTATTTTGGTAATAAAGCACAATGAAACTGGTGCTACTGGACGATGATGTCACTTTAACCCGCACCTTATGCCGTCGGCTGGAAGGCCTGGGACATCAGGTGAAAAGCTATAATGACGTGATAAGCCCCGAGTTATTAATCGCAGAGCAAGCCGACTGTTACCTGCTGGATTTACGTTTTGGTGTGGCCTCGGGCCTGGATTATGTGCTGCCACTACGCCAGCAGCTGCCGAAATGCCGCATTGTGTTATTAACAGGCTACGCCAGCATAGCCACAGCAGTGCAAGCGGTAAAAGCAGGCGCAGACGACTACCTGACCAAGCCAGTCGATTTTGCGACTTTAACTCAGGCCTTAAGCGGTCAAGCGAGCGCAACAGCTGTCAATGAAGCCGAGGTTTTATCAACCGATCAGCTGGAATGGGAGCATATTCAACGGGTTCTGGAACAGCACCAGGGCAATATCTCCCAAACCGCCAAAGCACTGGCCATGCACAGACGCACCTTGCAGCGCAAACTACAAAAACACAGGCCCTGAATTCGCTTTACTTTTTCTTCTCAGCGGCTACAATACGCGCCGCTCTTTTGACTGTTCTTTATACAATAAGGTAATCGTTATGCATCCGATGTTAAACATCGCAATTCGTGCTGCCCGCAGCGCAGGTAATGTCATCGCTAAAGCTTGTGGTCAGATGGACTTAGTTCAGACGACTCAGAAAGGCACCAATGACTTTGTGACCAACATCGATAAAGAAGCAGAACAGGCCATAGTGCATGTTTTACGTAAGTCATTCCCGGATCACGATATTATCGGTGAAGAGAACGGCGAATATGGCAACAACAATAGCGATTACCAGTGGATCATCGACCCTCTTGATGGTACCACCAACTTTATCAAAGGCATTCCTCACTTTGCGGTATCCATAGCTTTGCGTCATCAGGGCAAACTGGATCAAGCCGTAGTATTCGACCCATTACGTGGCGAAGTATTCACTGCATCCCGTGGTGCAGGCGCTCAGCTCAATGGCCGTCGTATCCGTACTACCAATTTACCTGATTTAGGCGGCGCTATTCTGGCGACAGGTTTCCCGTTTAAACACAAACACCATTTAGACGCTTACACTGAAACCTTTAAAACTCTGATGGTTCAGGCCGCAGACGTGCGTCGTACTGGTTCAGCAGCGCTGGATTTATGTTATGTCGCAGCAGGCCGTTTTGATGGTTTCTGGGAAATTGGTTTAAAGCCGTGGGATTTTGCTGCAGGCGAACTGATTTTACGTGAAGCAGGTGGCTTAATCAGCGACTTCGCTGGTGGTAACAACTACCTGCGCAGCGGCAACATAGTAGCAGCCAGTCCAAAAGTATTAGGCGCCATGTTAAAAGGCATGCGCCCACATTTGACTGAATCTTTACTGAAATAAATCGCCGTAGGGGACGGGTTTATCCCGTCCCTTCTTGCGTTTCAATCCAAACTCTGTGGGTTTATCCCGTCCCGCTTCGATCATTACAGCTGCGGCTTAGTCAAAGGCAAACCTGCATTGACCCAGGCTGTATACCCACCCGCTAAACTCCAGACATCCTGATAGCCCATTTTCTGCAGCATATCGGCCGCTAATGCCGAACGAAAACCACCACCACAATACAAAATCAGCGTTTGCTTTTTATCCTGTACTGCTTTTTCCACATCCCGCTCAATCACACCTTTGCCCAAATGAATAGCGGCAGGCAAATGCCCGGCCAGCCACTCTAAATCTTCCCGCACATCCACCAGCACATAAGGTGTTGGAAACTGCTGTAAATCAGCAATAGTCAGCTCTTTCACTCTGCTTTTGGCATCGTCGACTACAGCAAGAAAACCCGGGGAATGTTGTTTGCTCATCAGTAAATCCTTTCTAACATCAGTGCCTTTATGTTACGCGCCTTGTCTGGCTTGTAAAAGGGTTGCTTAGTGAATACAGATCCACACCAACTGACAGGGCTCTGCACCGATTTGAATCAGCAACTCCCCTGCCTCATCCGTGCATAACAAGCTTTGCCCTGCATCCAATTGATAACTCTGCTCTTTGAAACTTACCTGAAGCTCACCAGACGCCAGATATAACAAAGATTCACTGGCAAGAGTTAAAGACAAAGGTTCGGCCACAGACAATACCTGCAAACTGGCTTTTACATCAGCGCGCCTGGTCATCAGATTAAAATCCCGCACTGGCCCTTCTATTAAAGTGCAGTCAATGGCGGTTTCGCCGGCAAAAGCAAAAGGCAGTAAGGCTTTATCTAACACTATGGGCTGATCTTCAGCACCATGCAGACAAAAGCCTTTACCTTGCAGCAGCATAATAATGCGGTCGGTTTGTTCAAAGCGGGAAAAAGCACCGTCGCTGGCGACTTCAGCTATGGAAACACGCCAGCGCATGCCGATATCGTCGTCAGAGCGGGCGAGCTGATGCGTAATGCCACCGCCATTTTTCCAGGCCTGAGTTTGCCATTGGTTGGGGGAGATAAGTTGGAGCGCCATAGGAAGAACTTAAAAGCTATGTAAAGTGGCTTATCTTAGGTGCTCTACTGCGATGACAAAAGAGCAACACAAATAAAAAACGCCCCTTTGCAGCGAGGCGTAAAACGAACAGCGGGCTTTGTTGCAGCAAAACCAACTGTTTTTGTAGGGGCGACCTTTAGGGTCGCCCGCAAAGCAACAGCAATTCCAGACACCAACGCCTGTTATTTGCATCTGATGGACGGGCGGGGTAAACCCCGCCCCTACAATGACCCATCCAAAATAATGACCAACCAAAATACTGTAGGGGCGACCTTTAGGGTCGCCCGCAAAGCAGTAACATAAATTCCAGACACCAACGCCCGTTATTTGCATCTGATGGACGGGCGGGGGTAAACCCCGCCCCTACAACGCAGGGCAATCAGCAACTACTGCTAATGCAATTCCTTCCTTCTGCCTTAGCGCGATACAAAGCCGTATCGGCCGCACATAACATGGCAAAGGGGGTGCGGAACTGGCCGTTGATTTCACTGGCAATACCCTGGCTGACGGTTACAGAGATATCGTCTGACAAACCTTGTTCTGAGAACTTTAACTGACTGACATAGTGCTGCACTTTAACCGCCACGGCTTTGGCCATAGCTTCGTCGTGGTAAGGCAGAATAAGCGCAAACTCTTCGCCGCCATAACGCGCCGCTAAGCCCTGACCACGAGGCACGGCCAAAGAAATAGCAGCGGCAATACGACGTAAACATTCGTCACCCTGCAGATGACCGTACTGATCGTTAAATTGTTTAAAGTGATCGACATCGACAATCAGCACACTGACAGAGCTTTGATTTCTATTGCACTCTTCCCAATAGTGCTGCAGTCGTTCATCAAAGTGACGTCTGTTCGCCAAAGCCGTCAGTGGATCTGTGCTGGCAAGCATATGCAATTTGTAAAACTCAGCTTTGTAACTGGATAAATCGCGTATTACTACCACCAACAGCGGGTCGTCTGAAGGTAAATAAGACAAGGACAGCTCAATATCTTTGACATCACCATTGGCACAAATAATGGCCATTTCAGCCGGATTCTGCTGCGCCGACAACAGGCCACGACGGCCCATATCGACCAGGTTGTGGTAATGCGGCTGATAACGTTTGACTAAAAAGTCCGGCCAGCAATGCCCACGCAATGCGCCTTGGGTATGGCCCAAAAACTGCGCGGCTTTGCTGTTGATACACACAATACTGCCACTGACATTAACCACCAACACAGCTTCAGACAAATACTCAATCAGGGCAGGTAAAGATTCAAGGTGAGGTACCGCATAACCACCAGCGCCAGAAAAATCTATCCGGCTTATATCCTTGTGGTTATAAAGCGAAGGGTTGAGCTCTGTTGGGCTGCCACTCGTTTCACTTGCTGCTGCAGAGGTTAAATATAATCTTTTACTTTGTGCTGAAGTTGTCATAGGTCTGTGCTCCATAAGCCCTTATACCGACGCATTGCTGCGTTTACTGAGCATAACTTTAGAACTTATGGAAAAAACAAACCTTCCGACAACCTTCTGATTTAAGTTGTTGAATATTAAAAATTTAAATTTACCGTCAAGCTATAAAACAGAGGCAGGAGCTTTAATCAATGTTATTGCGGTGCCTCTGTATTGCGGTATTGGCCTTACTTTATAACCATGATGTCCTTTATTTATTACTGAAGGAGTGAGACTCAGCAGCAATAAAAAACCCGGCTAGATCAGCTGCCGGGGTTGAATCTGTATCAGATAGAAGAGTATTACTCTTCTGCTTTATTAACTACCTGAGGGTCTGGGCTAATCACAAATAACGAATTTTGTGGGTTTTTTAAGATCAGCTGGAATTTAGTTGTACCAGGTGTACTGTCCGTATCTTCCAACACCAATTGCTGTCCATCGGCCGACACGGACATGGCATCAACAATACCGTCATTTGGAGTTAAAAAACCAGCGCCAATAAAACTATAGCCAGCTGAATTCACCAACTGATAAATAATATCCTGGCCAGTCAGCACCATTACATTGCCATCAGAAGGCTCGCCATTTTGCATATAACTAAATTCAGGTTCATTAGCAGCATTTAATTGCACTGTGACTTCAATCAGAGCGCCTGGGGTTAGTGTTGTCATATCTTAGTTTCCTTAGGTTGATTAAAAATACGAAAGTTAAAATTCCAGCTTGGTTAAGCCTTGTTGTGTCGCCAGAATCCGAATGGAATGCTTTGGACTCAAATCACCTAAGCAGCTGATAAAGCGAACATAAGGCAATATAAACTCAGGCGATTTATTTACAGTAACCACAGGCTCCAGTAGCTGTTTGCCCCGTAAACAAGTCTCGGTATAAGTTGACTGCAGTAACAGCTTTTGCACAGACGCCTTAATCAATAAGGCATCAGCCAAAAACTGTACTGACGCAGCGCCAGGCTCTGCAGGGTTAACAAGTTGACTGAATAAGTCGTCGGCTTTCTGCGCTGCTATTAATGCTTGTTGATAATGCTCCGCACCTTTTAAAGAGCGACTTTCCTCTAACTTTAGTCTGGCCAGAAAGCGACGCGAATGCATTGACGTTGGATCCTTGTAGTTTGCCCCAAGCCAATTCGCTAAATCGCTGAATGACCAACTAACCCGAGGGTCGTCAGACTCTGCGTTTAGTCGGAACAATAATAGCTTCAACCTAAACAGATCCCTTTGCCAAACATTGTTAGCAGAGTCTTGTTGTAAATTTTGCTCTGTCAGTTGATAAGCTCTGTATGCCAGCTCAAAGGCTTGTGTGTGGATACCTCGATAATCAGAAATCAATGCTAACAATTCATAGCTACTTGCAACACGTTCTATCAGATAAGGGTCAAGCGCTGCTTTTTGAGTATTATTTTCAAATTCCTGCTGAATGTTCTGATGCACAACCACTGCCGTATCCAAATCACCACGTGCCATAGAAGCGCTGGCAAGCCAGGAACGGGTATCAGCAATATCAGGCATTAACGCGCTATTGTCCGGCGATAACTGCTGAGCTTTTAATTTCAAAGCCAGTGATTGCTGAAAATAAGCTACAGCAAGCTCAAAGTTTTGCTGTTTCATCGCCACAGAGCCTAACGAGTTAATGGCATAAGACAGCTCCATTAAAGCGTCCAGATTATCAGGGGCCAGTTGGTACATGCGGGCGCTATACTCTTGATACTGCTGCCAATAAGGTAATACCTCGGCCCAATTTTTGGCATCATACTGCATTTGCCCTAACCAAAAAGCATTAGCGCCTAAGGTTTTTAGCAGTTCTAAATTATCTGGCTGCTCTTTAAGTACTGGCAGCAGTTTTTCCCTAGCTGCTAATAAGGCTGTTTGGGCTTCCTCTGTTTTACCGCGCGAATAAGCCACTTCGCCCATAGCTTCCAGCGTTTGACCATGTTGCAAACGGGCTTGAGTGCTTAGGTAGTGATCTCTTTCCGCATCAGAAAAGTCGCTGAAATACTCCAGCGCTTTATTGCTGATACCGTCGAGTAAATCCATCCGGCCTATGCTGCGTAATTTGTCGGCAAAATCACCCACCATAAAACCTAATAAACTTTCGGCCGCTAAACGTTTTTGCTGCGCTTGTTTTTCGGCTTCAAAACTTCGGAAGCTCATTAATACTGCAGTAAAAGTCAGCACACAGAGCAAAGCAAAAGTTAAACGCCTGCTGGTGCGTACTAATTTGGATCTTTTGCCTGAGGCCAAAATAAAAGCTTGTTCGTTGGTATCTAAAGTAAAAAAGCCATTGTGCGCCAGTTGCTGGGCTTCGGCTAAAGGTTTGCCGTCGGCCAATAAATAGGCGCTGTGTTTATCTTCGGCCAGCCAGCGTTTGGTTAAATGCTGCAAGCGGCTTTTTACACTTAAACTTTGATGATGTTCTGCTATCCAGTTGGTGGCGCGTGGCCAGCGCCTTAATAAAGCTTCGTGCGCTATGCTAAAACAAGGTACGGCATTTTGCAGGTGGGAGACAAATAAACGATGCTCCACCATAGCTTGTACCAAAGTACGCTCAGCCTCATTGTGTAATTGTTGCCAGAGTGCTGTGCGGCTGGTGATGGACTGTTCGTCTTCGCGTAACGTCACCAGTAAAGAGAGCACGCGAGGTAAGCTGTCTTTTTCTGCTGTGCTTAACATGGCTATGGCCTGCTCGGCATTTTTACCTATAGCGCCTTCAATACCGCCTAAGTTTTTATACACAGAAAACAGCAGCTGATTACTATCGCTGCGCTGCAAATACAATTCCTGCAAAGTGTATTGCAGCATAGGTAAAGCATCGGGATTACTGGCGGCTTCGCTGCACAACAGCTCATCCAGAGGCACCGCTGTATTTGGATCTAAATCCCAACTTAAATTGGCGGCTATGGCCGGTAAGCGGATCATCTGTAACAAATCGGCTCTGCCTGGCGGCGCTAAGTCAAAGTGAGCGCCACGGGCTTTGCCTGCCATTAAACTGGGGTAAGTAACTAATAAAGGATAAAACTCGTTACGACAGGCACTTAACACCAGCACTAAACCAGAAGTCGCCAGTTGTTCCATCCGGTCGATAAACAGCAGCCGTTCTTCTTCACTAAACAGCGGCGAGGATAACAGCACTTCAAGCCGGTCGATAAAAATGGCAAAACGGGATTTGCTTTCGTTTTGGTGTTGCAGCGCCTTTTTGCAGCTTTGCAGCACCCAGTCCATTTGATGTTGTAGTTTATCTGCCAGCTGTTCGGCACTGCAGCCGTCAAATACAGGCTGGTCCGCAACTTCCCAGTCGAGCAAAGCACTGGCGAGCTGCATTAATAATTGGCCTGGGGTTAGATCGGCTAAATCCAGACTGCTGTAAGACTCGACCTTAACGCCGTTATAGCCGCTGTTTTGCATCAAATTTGGCATCACGCCCGCATTGATTAACGAGGATTTACCACTGCCACTTGGGCCTAACACCAAACAAAAAGCTCTGCCGTACTGCACTTGCTGCGCTATACGTTCCAGCAAGGTTTCAATTTGGCTGCCACGGCCAAAAAACACTTTGGCATAACGGGCGTCGTAAGCCTGTAAACCCGGAAAAGGCGAACCGCCCTGCCAGCTTTGTGGTGTCGCGCTTTCTTCCTGCCCAAGCGGAAAAGTCACCTGAGCCAGGGTGCGGTAACCACGTTTACGTATGGTTTCAATATAAGTAGAGGCGGTGGCGCTGTCGCCGAGGGCTTTGCGAATTTGGGTGATAATTTTATGCAGTGGGTTATCGCCCACTTCAGTCTGAGGCCAGCAAAGGCTTACAATCTCGTCGCTGCTTAGTACTTCTCCGGCCTTTTGGCACAGCAGCACCAGCACATCCATAGCTTTAGGTTCAAGCTGGATCAGCTGTTTGCCAAGCCTCAGCGTATTGGCACTAGGGTCCACCTGCCACTCGCCAAAAAAGAAAGTACCGTTCATAACCACAGCCGCCATTTAACTATATGTTTAATATATAGTTATGGGCAGCATTATGAAAGCATAGATTTGTTACCCGTCGTACTTGAAGCTGTAGCGGCGTTGGCTGCGCTGCTCGCCCCAGTCACATAGACAGCTATGTTCCTGGGGTCTCGTTCACTTGCCGCCTTGCCACAACTCCAATTACTTAGGGTAAACATCAAAGTGGGGGCAAGCTTACACCCATAAAAAAAGGCACCCTAGGTGCCTTTTTTGACTGATGCCTGAAATTACTTGGCGCCCAGTACTGCGAAACGTTTTTTGAAGCGGTCAACACGGCCGCCTACGTCTAACACTTTTTGCTTGCCAGTATAGAATGGGTGGCAAGATGAGCAAACGTCCAAGTGGATGTCTTTGCACAGTGTAGAGTGAGTTTTGAAAGAGTTACCGCAAGTACAAGTTGCAGTGATTTCTTTGTAATCCGGGTGGATACTTGGTTTCATGGGTTACCTCGTTAGGCCGTATCGCTATCTGATCAACTGTTGTCAGACACCATACGCAATTTCAGTTAAATTAGGGCGCGTAGTTTAATTGCTAAGGCTTAAAGTTTCAACAAATTGGCTAATTTATTTTTAATGGCTTTGTCTTACTCCAATCATTAAACTAATTGCTTGATAAAACAGGTGGAATTTAGCAGTGATAGTGATTCGGGTAGCCTTGCCTATTCCTCTTCGGGTGCATTTTGATTACCTGTGTGACGCGGAAGTGCAGCCTGGTTGTCGTGTTTTGGTGCCTTTTGGCAAACGCGAGCTGATAGGTATTGTCTGGCAACTGAACCCAACCGACAGCTATGACTCCACTCAACTCAAAGCTGTGACTCAGGTTTTAGACCAAACTCCGGTGTTGGCTGCCCCCATCCGGCAATTACTGAGTTTTGCCGCCGATTATTATCATCATCCTTTAGGCGATGTACTGACCAGCGCCCTGCCCGCTTTATTGCGCGACGGAAAAAATGCCGATCCTGTTAAAGGCCACAGCTATCAGCTGACAGAAGCGGGTCAGCATTTAACTGCAGAGCAGTTTAAAGCAGCAAAAAAACGCCTGGCCTTGTGGCAGCAGTTGCAACAGCCTCAAACCGAAAGCCAGTTGCTTGAGCATTTTCAGCGCAAAGAACTGCAGTATTTTATTGACCAGGGCTGGGCACAAGTCACACCACTGCTCTACGGCCCTTATCAAACGGCGGATGAACAACAAAAGTCCTTACCTTTAAATCCGGCGCAAGCTCTGGCCGTAACAGCTGTGCAGCAAGCCTTGGGCAGTTTCAGCTGTTTTTTACTGGAAGGGGTGACAGGTTCAGGCAAAACCGAAGTCTATTTGCAGGCCATCAGCCCTGTAGTCAAAGCAGGTGGTCAGGTGCTGGTGTTGGTGCCTGAGATTGGTTTAACGCCGCAAACCTTAGCCCGTTTTGAACAACGTTTTGGCGTGCCTGTTGGGGTCTGGCATTCCAATATGACAGACCTGGAGCGTTTTACCGTCTGGCAACGCTGCCAAACCGGCGATTTAGCTATAGTGATAGGCACCCGCTCTGCTTTGTTTTTGCCTTTCCTAAAGCTTGATTTATTGATCATTGACGAAGAACACGATAACTCCTTTAAACAGCAGGACGGTTTTCGTTATCACGCCCGTGATTTAGCTATTAAACGCGCTTCTATTCAGCAGTGTCCTATTTTATTGGGCTCAGCCACACCCAGCCTAGAAAGCCTGGCCAATGTGCAGCAAGGCCGCTTTGCTCATCTGGAATTGCCCGACCGCGCCGCAGGCCAGCTGATGCCCAGTGTAGAGCTGGTCGATTTAAAACAGCAGCAAATGCTGCACGGCATGGCAGGTTTAACCCGACAGCGCATTGAACAGCATTTAAAACTGGGCCAGCAGGTGCTGCTGTTTTTAAATCGCCGTGGTTTTGCGCCCGCTTTGATTTGCCATGAATGTGGCTGGATGACCGAATGCCACAGATGCAGCGCTTTTACTACCTTTCATAAACAAAGCCGCCAACTGGTGTGCCATCATTGTGGCGCTACTAAAGGCGTGCCACATCAATGTGGCGGTTGTGGCAGCACTCAACTGGCCCCTGTGGGCCAGGGCACGGAACAGCTGGAAGAACAGCTGCAACAGTTATTTCCTACGCACAGAGTGACCCGGCTGGACAGAGACAGCACCAGACGTAAAGGCAGTTTGCAGCAAGCTTTGGATCAGATTTTACAAGGTGAGCCTCAGCTGATTTTAGGCACTCAAATGCTGGCCAAAGGCCATCACTTCCCCAATGTAGGTTTAGTGGTGATTATTGATGTCGATTCGGCCTTGTACAGCAACGATTTTCGCGCCCCGGAACAATTAGCTCAGCTGTTAACTCAAGTGTCGGGCCGCGCTGGCCGTGGTTCACAGCCTGGCAAAGTATTACTGCAAACCCATTATCCTGGTCATGCGCTGCTGCAGGATGTGATTCAAAACGGTTATGCCTCCTTTGCCCGCAGTGCACTCAAAGAGCGGCAACAAACCTTGTTGCCACCTTTTATGTTCCTGGCTTTATTCAGAGTAGAAGCGCATCAGCTGGAGCTTTGTAAAGAATGGCTGCAACAAGTGGCTGATCATTATAAAAACTGGCAACAAGTGCAGTTGCTGGGGCCGCTGGCTTGCCCTATGGAACGTAAAGCCGGTAAATACCGCTGGCAAATTCAGCTTTTTGCCAAAGACAGGAAACAATTGCACCAAAGCCTGGACTCAGTGCTGACAGAAATCAGCCGCTGGTCCTTAAGCCGCAAGGTAAAATGGCAGCTGGACGTAGACCCGCAAGACCTGAATTAATCATTTCTTTTTAACAAAACTGCAGTAGAATGCGGGACATCAGGCCAGTAGTCCTTAGTTGTAAAGATGCCACAAAAAGATTATGTCAAAGCAGGTCGGGCCGCGCCCAGACCGAAAAAAAATACAAAAACTGTAAAACCTTTTCCCTGGCCTTTAGTGATCACGGTGAGTGTTTTGGTGATTGGTTTTGCATGGTTTTTATATCATTTATCGCAAAAAACTCCGGTAGAAGATGCGGTCACGCCAAGCATTACTGCAAAAAAAGATGAGTTACCACCAAAGCCGGCGCAAGAACCCTACCAATATATAAAAGAGCTTGAAAACAAAGAAATTCAGGTTCAGGTTGAAGAGCTGGAAGTCAAAGGCCCTTTCTTAATGTTTTGCGGTACCTACCGCGCTATGGAAACCGCTCAGGAAGTAAAAGCCAAAGTGGCTTTTGCCGGTTATCCGTCTGAAGTTCGGCGTATTGAAGGCAAAAACGGGGTATTTTTCCGCGTGACTTTGGGGCCTTACAGTAGCAAACGTCAGGCCGAAAGCGATAAAAGCCGCTTGCTGCGTCAAAGAGTGGCGGATTGCCGCATAGCAAACGCGACTTAAACTCCTTCATATCTATGCCCAAAGCGCTGCTTTCAGCGCTTTGGGCATTGAAATTTTACCTTCCCACCCTTATCTCCTTGCTTATCTGTTTTCTTCAGCCAAAAAGGGCTTCTGATGACCACTATTGTTTCTGTACGCCGTAATGGCCATGTGGCTATTGCCGGTGATGGCCAGGTCTCACTGGGTAACACTGTGATGAAGGGCAACGCCCGCAAAGTTCGCCGTCTGTACCATGGCAAAGTCTTAGCTGGTTTTGCTGGCGGCACTGCCGATGCTTTTACTTTATTTGAACGCTTTGAAGCCAAACTTGAGATGCATCAGGGCCATTTGATGCGCGCCGCTGTTGAGCTGGCGAAAGACTGGCGCACTGATCGCATGCTACGCAAACTCGAAGCCTTATTAGCAGTGGCTGACGCCAACTGTTCTCTGATCATCACAGGCAACGGCGATGTGATACAGCCAGAACATGACTTAATCGCCATAGGCAGCGGTGGACCTTTTGCTCAGGCAGCAGCTACTGCACTTCTGGCCAATACCGATTTAAGTGCCCGCGAAATTGCGGAGAAAAGTTTAACCATAGCTGGCGATATTTGTGTCTACACCAACCATCACCAGACCATTGAAGAATTGTAAGGGTAAATTGCATGTCTGATATGACCCCAAGAGAGATAGTCCATGAGCTGGACCGCCACATTATTGGTCAGGCGAATGCCAAAAGAGCGGTGGCTATTGCGCTGCGTAACAGATGGCGTCGTATGCAACTTGACCCGGCGCTGCGTCAGGAAGTCACACCAAAAAACATTCTGATGATAGGCCCAACAGGTGTAGGTAAAACTGAAATAGCCCGTCGTCTGGCCAAACTGGCGAACGCGCCTTTTATCAAAGTCGAAGCCACTAAGTTCACTGAAGTAGGTTATGTAGGTAAAGAAGTGGAAAGCATAATCCGCGACTTAACCGACAGTGCAGTAAAAATGTTCCGTGAACAGGAAGTGGCTAAAAACAAATTCCGGGCTGAAGAAGCAGCGGAAGAGCGTATTCTGGATGCGCTGTTGCCACCTGCCCGCGATGCCTGGGGTAAAGCAGAAGTCAGCGAATCCGACAGCGGCACCCGCCAGATTTTCCGTAAGAAGTTACGCGAAGGCCAACTCGATGATAAAGAAATTGAAATAGATTTAGCAGCTCCTGTAATGGGCGTGGAGATTATGGCCCCTCCAGGTATGGAAGAAATGACCTCGCAGCTGCAATCTATGTTTCAGAACTTAGGGGCTGACAAGAAAAAAAGCCGTAAGCTGAAGATTAAAGACGCCTTTAAACAATTGGTGGAAGAAGAAGCCGCCCGCCTGGTGAATCCGGAAGAGCTGAAACTCAAAGCTCTGGAAGCAGTTGAGCAAACAGGTATTGTGTTTATTGATGAAATAGACAAGATTTGTAAGCGCGGCGAAACCAGCGGCCCTGACGTATCACGTGAAGGGGTGCAACGCGATTTGCTGCCATTAATAGAAGGCTGCACTGTGAATACCAAACACGGTATGGTGAAAACTGACCATATTCTGTTTATCGCTTCAGGCGCGTTTCAGATGGCCAAACCTTCAGATTTAGTGCCGGAATTACAAGGCCGCTTGCCGATACGGGTGGAGCTGGATGCCTTGTCTGCTCATGATTTTGAGCGCATTCTGACCGAACCTAAAGCCTCATTAACTGAGCAAAGTGTGGCTATGCTGGCGACCGAAGGAGTGCAAATACGTTTTGCTGACGATGGCATTAAACGTATTGCCAATGCCGCCTGGCAGGTGAACGAGCGGACTGAAAATATCGGTGCCCGTCGTTTATATACTGTGATGGAGCGTTTGCTGGAGGAGCTGTCTTTTGATGCAGCAGACCACAGCGGCCAGCATATTGTGATAGATGCTGCTTATGTTGACTCGCACCTGGACGCTTTAGTGCAGGACGAAGATTTAAGCCGTTTTATTTTATAACCAGGGTATAACGATGACAGCACAGACTCAACATCATGTGAACTCTAAGCCACAAGTGACTGTGCTGCATTATCATCGCTTAAGCAAAATGCTGGACCTTCAATTTGCCGACGGCCAGCATTTTTCGTTGAGTGCAGAGTTGTTGCGGGTATTTTCACCTTCAGCTGAAGTGCGCGGTCATGGCAAACCTGTTTTAGTCAGCCATAAAAAAGCTGTCGCTATTACCCAGATAGTACCTGTGGGTCAGTATGCAGTGAAACTGGTGTTTGATGATGGCCATCAGACAGGTTTGTACAGCTGGGATTATCTGGCCAGGTTAGGTGCAGAGCAGAATGAGCTCTGGGCGGATTATCTGGAGCGGTTAAAACAAGCCAATAGTAACCGCGAAATTCAGCTAAACATCAAGCAACTATGAACATGGGGTCAGATCACAGTGTTAACAGTTAACCCAGTGATCTGCCCCCCATTTATCAGGCTTTAAACTTGTCGACGGTTTTGTGCAACAGACTCGCCTGACTAGCTACTTCTTCACTGATTTGCGCGTTATGTTTGGAGATATCTAAAGAATCTTCCGAAATGTCACGAATACGCACCACATTTTTGTTCACTTCTGCAGCCACTAAACTTTGCTCTTCCACAGCAGTCGCGATTTGTGTGGTCATATCCATAATCAAAGCAACATCATCGGTAATATGCCGCAATAACTCGATAGTGGAACCAGCCTGACTGGCGCTTTCCTTGCCCTGGTTCTGGCAGTTTTGCATCACAGCCACAATATTTTTAGTCCGTTGCTGCAGCCCTGAAATGATTTTCTCAATCTGACCTGTTGATTCCTGGGTCCGCTGCGCCAGGCTACGAACTTCATCAGCGACCACAGCAAAGCCCCTGCCTTGCTCACCAGCCCGCGCCGCTTCAATGGCTGCATTTAATGCCAGTAAATTGGTTTGCTCTGCGATGCCGCGGATCACGTCCAGTACTGATCCTATAGTGGCGCTGTCCTGTTCCAGCTCACTCAGCACAGCCGAAGCCTGCTGTAATTCCTGCGACAACAAGTTGATACGTTTTACCGTTTGTTCGACTTCTTTTAAACCTGAGCTGGCATTGGCATTGGTGTTCTGCGCCTTAGCTGCTGTGTTTTCAGTGTTGACGGCAATTTCGTCTACTGTAGCGCCCATTTCAGTCACAGCAGTGGCCACCATGTCACTTTCTAATTGTTGCTGAGCCATGCCTTTGCTGGTTTCTGCGGTAGATTTGGCCAGTTCGTGGGTGGCGTGATCCAGCATCTCCAGCGCCTGATTGACGTTACCTACTAGCTCCTGCACATCGGATAGCATGTAGTTGAAGTCTTTGGCTAAAGTGGTCATTTCATCCTGCCCCTCTTCAGCCACACGTAAACGGAAGTCATTGTCTTTGCGCACTAAACCTATGGTGGCGCAGACTTTTTGAATAGGCTGCAAAATACTGCTGCTGGTCATCAACACTAGCGCTATCACCAGCACCAACACCAGTACAAATAAGCTGATTGCCAAAGCCTGACTAGAGGCACTGGCCCTGTTCACTGCCTCTTCCGTTTGTTTAGACATCAACGCCAGACTCTGTTCAGTCTGGTGAATAGCTTCCCGCATTTGCCCCATCAGGCCCTGATCATGCGCCAGACCAATTTTTTGCTCACCTTCCACTAAACGTACAAAGGCAGCACTATAAGCATCAGCCAGTTGTTGCATTTTCAGCGCCTGTGTTGTGTCGCTGACTGAGCTTTGGATCTGAGCCCTAAAGTCTGCAAACCCTTTGTTAAAACTCTCCAGGTACTTTAAATCCAGCCTTAACATAAAGTCTTTTTCAGCACGGCGTAATTGCAACAGCTGAGTGGTCAGCAGTAAATCATTGGTGTCTTTAAAGGCTTGTTCCAGTTCATGGGCTTTGGCTCGCAACTCACCATACAAGCCAGACTGTGGATCTAAGCCAACCTGTTCAGACAGTTGCACCAGTTGATTAAACAAGTCCTGATAACTTTTGGTGTAACCGGTAAAAGAGCTCAGCGGCGCTGTATCTATGTCCACATCAGCCAGCCCTTCGGATAAAACCGCTGACTTTTTATTTAGCTCGGTAGCTGTCTGATTAAACTTTTGCTGGTACTCCAGATCAGAGCGTAATAGGAAATCTTTTTCACTACGTCTAAGCTGCAACACGCTCAGGTTCAATTGCTCGATCTCAAGCCGCAGTTCTGCCAACGTGGTTAACTGACGGCTTTGAAACAACAGCAAAGCCAGCATAATTAACATGGACACTGCTACTGTAATAGCATTGAGCAATAAACGCTGCCGTATAGAAAACTGACGTAAAAAAGCCATAGAAGGTACTCCATAAACACTGTGCAAGCAGTTGAATCAGATGGGATATAACTATCTAATTTGAGTATAGAGAGGGAATCCAAAGCTGGCGGACTTTTACCAGCCTAAAAACAAATATTTAGTAAAAATTGCAGCTTTAATGCAGTATTTGTTGCGCAACCAGACTACTGGACACGCCCAACGAAGAACCAGCCAGAATATCCAATGGAAAATGTACGCCCAATAATATTCTGGACAAACCTATTAAGCCCGCCCAGCTAAAAGCCAACCAGGACCAATCTGGATAAAAACATAACAAAGCACTAGCCACCACAAAAGCAGCTGCTGTATGACCTGAAGGTAAACTAAATTTATCTGAAGCTTCGATATGAGCCTGCATCACACCAGCCATCAGTTGGTAGGGGCGCTGGCGACGTATCGAGTTTTTTAACACTAAATACAGAGGTAATTCGATAGCAAAACTCAATAGCAATAATTCGGTGAAAGCGCTGGCATGGGTTAACTCTAAAGCAAATAACAGCGCCACTAGCAGCAGATACAAAGGGCCGTCACCGGTTTTTGAACACCAGAAACTAAATTGATGGATCCGCTTTTGTTCGCTTTTGCTAAAAAGTGCCAGAAAACAGCGTTGATCCCATAATCCGAGCTTTTGTAACCACATAAGCCACCCGCCGCATTACTTTGACTGGATTTAGCTTAAAGCGACTTAGTGACAAACACATGACAAAAAATAAGCAATTATTTGGATAAAACACAGCCATTGAGCAAGGCCAAAGCTTCGGCTTCTGGTAAAGGCTTGGCCAGTAAATACCCCTGAATGGCGTCACAAGCTAAAGTGCGCAGCAATTGCAGCTGAGTTTCAGTTTCTACCCCTTCCGCCAGAATACGTTTGCCCAGACCATGAGCCAGCGTAATCATGGTTTTGACTATCATCATATCTGAGTCGTTGGCCGCCATCTCAGTGACAAAACTGCGGTCAATTTTGATTTTATCTATAGGCATTTTGCGCAAATAGCCCAAAGAAGAATAGCCTGTACCAAAGTCATCAATAGAGACGCGAATACCCATTTGCTGTAATTCGTTGATATAGTTCGAGCCTTTTTCCATATCGCCCATAGCGGTGTTTTCAGTGATTTCCAACTCCAGTACTGCAGGTGATACCTGGTATTTCAACAGCAACTGCTGAATACGACTCTTTAAGCCATCGACCTGAAAATGTACAGGCGACATATTGACCGCCATAGGCACATGAATGCCTTGTTTTTTCCACTCGGCTAAAGTACAGACAGCTTTATCCAACAGCAATAAATCCAGCTCTTTACTTAATCCCACTTGTTCTACCAAAGGCAAAAACTGGCCGGGCATCAACAAACCTTTTTCCGGATGCTCCCAGCGCACTAAAGCTTCATAAGCCTCTATTTTTTGCTCACGCAGATCCCACTGAGGCTGGAAGTAAAACACAAACTGGTCTTGCTCTAACGCCAATAACAAATCTTTTTCCAGGCTAAGTAAACGGGCCGATTCTTCTTCCATGCCAGGCTGATAAAAAGTGCAACTTTGGCGCTGACGCTTGCAATGGTGGAAAGCAATATTGGCTTTTTGCAGCAACATATCGGCTGCCACCCCATGCTGAGGGGCGCAGGCCAGACCTATACTGGCCGTCAGCTTGATCAGGCCATTGTCAGTGGTGAAAGGTTTTTCGATGAGTTGTTCCAGATGCTGCAAGGCAAACAGCTTTTGTCTGTCTGTGCTGCAATCCTCCAGTACCAGCGCAAAAATATCGCCGCCTGTTCGGGCTATTAAGCGGGGTTTGACAATAGAAGATTCAAAGCGGCGGTTTACTTCACGTAAGATCCTGTCAGCTTGTTTAAGCCCAACAGATTCGTTGACGACTTTAAAACTGTCCAGACCTATCATCAGTAAAGTGAGAGCCCTGTCGGCCTGCAATAACAGCGCTAACTCACGCAGCAGCGCGTCACGGTTTAAAGCGCCGGTTAAGGGGTCGTGGCTATCCAGATACTGAGTTTTAGCTGTCAGTTGTTGATTGGCACTGCGCTCATCTTCCTGCAACCAGATGATAAGGCCTAAACCTAACCCCACCTGAACCAGTAATTCGATATGCTTCAGATACAGCACCACCAAAGCAGACACCTGCTCTGAATCGTGCCATAACATCGAAAGCGCACTGGCTAAAAACAGCGCTCCCCAGGCAAGCATTGCACTGGCGACCACTTTGGTTGCAAAAATCCGCTTTGTTAAACTCCAGAGCCAAAATCCTGCCACACATAAAGCTGCACCTATCAATATCAATCTCATATAAAGCTGCAGGTACAGAGTGATGTTTTGCCATTGCGGGAATAACAAAAATGAAGTGACTGAAAGCAGTGAAAGTGCTGTGACCAATAACAGCAGCTGATTGACAGTTCGGCTGGCCAGTCGCCTTTGTTTTACCGCCTCAAACACACCAACCAGGATCCAGACAGCAAAAGCGTAACAAAAGCTGATGTATAAAAACTTTACAGCCAGACCAAAAAACTCAGCAGCAAATACCGGACGCCAGAATACGTCGACCAGAACAAAAGTAGCGTAAGCACAAAAACAGCTAAAAGCTATGGCCCATGATTTCAGGTAATTACGTTGATAGATCCGAAAAAAATACCAAAGTAAGGCGCAAAGAGTAAGTGCAAACCCAATCTGTGTCAGGTGCAGCAAGGTACGGGCTAACAGCTCTGGGCTCAAAGGCAAGATCCTGAAATAACAACTTTAGTTAAATTAGCAAAGTCACTCTAACACTGGCAATACAGAGCGACAATCAAGGAACAAAAGAATAGTAGAAATAACAAAGTAATAAATCTGAGCTGCAGCAAAAAAATTGAAACAGACACTAGCTGCGAATCAGCGCTGTCAACAACCTTGCAGCTTCAGGTGAGACGGGTTATTAGCCTAAGCAACTGGAGTTGCAAGTAGGCGACAGACGATTGAGTCCCCATGAGCATAGCTAAACTATGTGATTGGGGCGAATGAGCTCTGTCAACGACCTTGCAGCTTCAGGTGAGACGGGTATACTGTGTTTTTGATCAAAGACTTAAAGTGTGGAGCTCTTCATGGAATATAACACTTCGGAATTATGTGACCTTTATGCCGACATGATCGATGTGGTTGAACCCATTTTCGCCAACTACGGGGGTCGTCGTTCTTTTGGCGGCACTGTCCAGACTATTAAATGCTTTGAAGACAATGGTTTAATCCGCCAGGCTTTGGCTGAACCTGGTGTAGGTAAAGTTTTATTGATTGATGGCGGTGGTTCATCCCGTCGCGCTTTGATAGATGGTGAACTGGCTTCACTGGCTGCCACCAATGGTTGGGAAGGCATAGTCTGTTATGGCAGTGTGCGCGATGTCGATACACTGGAAGACTTTGATATAGGTATTCAGGCGGTCAATGCTATTCCTGTAGGCGCTGATGATCGTGGTTTTGGCGAACACGAAATTCCGGTGAATTTTGGCGGCGTTACCTTTTTGCCTGGCGATCATCTGTACGCCGACAACACAGGCATCATTTTATCCCCTGAGCCTTTAGATCTGGAATAACAGATGAGTGATGCTGTCATTCGTTATCAGGCCGCCACTTTGGCGGCCTTTCAACAACTACGCGAAGGTGAAACCCGTCTGGGGCAGGCCTTGCGTTACGCTAATCCTGACTTGCCTTTGGCCGAAGCTTTCACTGCGGCTAAACAGCAAGGCTGTGCTTTTGTGCTTTTGGGTGTGCCTGAAGATATTGGTCCCCGCGCTAATTTAGGCCAGGGCGGTTCAGATCTGGGCTGGCAGGCTTTTATCCGCAAGTTTATAAACTTACAGCAAAACGGCTTTTTAGATGGCTCACAGATCTTGCTGCTGGGTGAACTGAACTGTGCCGACTTGCAACAGCAAAGTCAGAATGCCGATCTGGCCAGATTACGCAGCCTCTGTGCAGAGCTTGATGGACGTTTAGAAGCTGTACTGATGGCAATTTTTGCCTCTGATTTAATTCCTATTGTGATAGGTGGAGGCCACAATAACAGCCTGCCTTTGTTAGCTGCTTTAGCTAAAACCACACAAGGGGCTGTCAATTGCATCAACCTTGATCCTCACGCCGATTTCCGTTTGCTGGAAGGCCGCCACAGTGGCAATGGTTTTAGTTATGCTAAAACTCAGGGCTATTTAGATCGCTATCTGGTGATGGGTTTTCATGAGTTGAAAAATTCAGCCAGCTCATTAGCACAAATCAAAGCTGCGGGCGTCGACTTGTTAAGTTATCAACAGCTCTTTGTCAGGGAACAAGCGCCTTGGCCAGAATTGCTGAAACTCTGGTTAAGCCAGCGTGACCCCCAGCAGGTCTTTGGTATTGAGCTGGATACAGACGCTATTACCGGCATGCCGGTCAGCGCTTACAATAGCTGTGGTGTATCAGTGCAACAAGCAGAGCACTTTGTGTATCTGCTGGCAAGCCAGTCACAAAGCCGTTACCTGCACCTGGCGGAAGCAGCTCCGGCTCAACACCCTGCAGGATTAGCTGCCGGTATGAACGATGCGGGGCAAATTTTAACAGCTTTAGTCTGTGCCTTTTTGTTTGGCAAGGCTCAGTAAGTCGCCTTGCTATAACTCCACTGTTTTACCCAGGCGGGGAAAGCATCCAGAGCAAAGGGCTTGGCATATAAAAAGCCCTGGCCTCTGGCACATCCCATAGCTATTAGCTTTTGCTCAGCTTCAGCTTGTTCTATGCCCTCGGCCACCACCATAAAATTCATGTTTTTCGCCATATCGATAATGGCGCCAGTAATAGCGGTGTGGGTGTCGGATCTGTGTAAATCAAAAATAAAAGAACAGTCCACTTTCACCTGATTGATCGGGAGTTCACGCAAATAAGCCAGAGACGAAAATCCCGTACCAAAATCATCCAGTGCAAGCTCTACTCCCAATTGCGCCAGGTGTTTTAACATGCTCATGGCTTTTTCAGGCTCTGCCACTAACGCGCTCTCTTTTAGTTCCAGCACCAGCTGAGAGGCCTGCACCTGATGTCGTTTGAACAACAACTCTAAACTGTCGACCAATTCATCCTGCAGCAAATCTTTACTGGATATATTGACCGCTATTTTGCAGTGGATTTCTTGTTGCGCCAGCTCGGCCAAGGTGATCACAGCTTTTTCCAGCACCCATTGGGTCAGTGGATAAATCACGCCCATTTGTTCAGCCAGATCTAAAAACTCTGCAGGCCCCAACAAACCACGACGCGGGTGATGCCAGCGCACCAGTACTTCTCCTGCAACAACCTGACGCGAATTTAATGCTATTTGTGGCTGAATATGCAGTTTTAACTGCTGCTGGCTGATGGCACTTCGAAGCTCAGCCATCAAACCCAGTTTGTCGTTGTTGTAACTGATCAGATCCGGATGAAACACCACTGTATTGCTTTGGGTGATTTGCCTGTTTTGCATTGCAAGGTGGGCCCGCTCAATCAGATCCGACAGCAATTCACCATGCTGCGGATAATGAGCTATACCACTTTGCAGCTGATATTCCACAGCACAACCGTGGATCAGCAAAGGTTCTGGTACATTGTGCTCCAGCCGACGGGCAATTTGTTCGGCCGCATGTTGACGGGTGCTGGCGTCTACCCACAACACAAAATCTACTCCACCTAAATGGGCCACTTTGCTGCTTTGTTTGCCTTGTTGTTCCAGCACCAGCAGTTCCTGATCCTGCTGCACTGCGCTGTTAATACGCTGAGCTATCTGCACTAAAACCAGGTTAGCATTCTGATGGCCCAGCGCCTGATTCACCCGTTCAAAGTTCTGGATTTTTAACAACAACAACGAAGCTTTTTTATTAGGATCACTACGACACCAAAGCTCAAACTGTTGTTGTAACTGCAATTTATTCGGCAGACCACTGGTTTCATCGTGTAAAGATAAAAAGGAGAAATCCTGAGTCTGGTTATGATCTGCTGTTATGTTTTGTGCTGCTAAACGTCTTTTTAGTACCACAACCCAGGCCGCCAACAGCAGCACTAACAGAACAAGCAGCACAAAGGGATAAAACAAAGGCTGGCTGACCAGACTCTGTGCCAAAGCTGGGGCAGAGCTGGTCAGCAGTACAGCAGACAAAACAGACCGAGAAGATAACACCACAGCCCACACTCAAAAGATCAGATAAGATCTTAAGACTACTCTGTTTTTCTACCTTGTAAAGTTAGCTCAGCGCGCGCAGATTGACTTCGCGCCCCGCTTTGACCAGTTGAGTTAACCCACTGACACCCAACTGATAACACAGCTCTGCTGGCTGACTGATTTGATAAAGACCAAAGTCGGCCTGCTGACCCACGGCCAGAGTACCTCTGTCGGCCATACCTAAAGCAGCTGCCGCATGACGTGTGACACCAGCTATGGCTTCTTCCGGCGTTAACCGGAATAAAGTGCAAGCCATATTCAGCATTAAAGGCAGGTTGCAAAACGGCGAAGTGCCAGGGTTTAAATCGGTCGAGATTGCCATAGGCACCTGATACTGGCGCAGCAGCTCAAAAGGCGGCAGCTTGGTTTCGCGTAAAAAGTAAAAAGCACCAGGCAAAACCACAGCCACAGTACCGGCCGCTTTCATCGCCAGCACGTCCTCTTCTTGCAGGTATTCAATATGATCGGCAGATAAACCACTGAATTCAGCTACTAAACTGGCACCACCTAAATGCGATAACTGCTCAGCATGCGCCTTGACGGGTAAACCCAGGGCTTTGGCTTTTTCGAACAATAAACGGCTTTGCGCTACCGAAAAACCTATGCCCTCACAAAACACGTCTACTGCATCGACCAAGCCTTGTCGATGTAGCTGCGGCAGCATGTCATTGACCACCAGCTGCATATAATCATCAGGCCGTCCGGCGTAGTCCAAAGGTAAAGCATGAGCGCCTAAAAAGGTTTTCTGGATCTCTATCGGATGCGTGCGATCAAGCTCTGCGGCAACTTCGAGGATTTTTTGCTCTGTTTCCAGATCCAGACCATAACCTGATTTAATTTCTACAGTAGTTACACCTTGGCTTAACAGGGCATTTAAACGCTGCTTCCCAAGCACAAATAAGTCTTCATGACTGGCAGCTCGGGTGGCCGCTACTGTGGATTTAATGCCGCCGCCCGCTTCTGCAATTTGCTGATAAGTAGCACCATTTAAACGCATTTCAAATTCATTGGCGCGGCTGCCAGCATAGACCAAATGGGTGTGGCAATCGATGAGTCCAGGCAACAACCACTGGCCTTTGCCGTCGTACAAAGGGGTAGCTAACAAGTCTGTTGCCGGCAATTCGGCTTTTGGTCCCAGCCAGGCAATACGACCATCCTTCACAGCCAAAGCGCCGTCGGCGATAGCACCGTATGGCTGATTGTTATCAGTCATAGTGGCTAAATTTACATTAATCCAAATTGCATCAAAGACTTGCATTCTTAATCCTCAGTACGGCGGTTTTTGCTGTACAGCTTGTGTTACCCCTACTGCAATTAATTCTACCCGTTCAACTTGTATATACAACCAAATTCAGCTATTTTTCACCGCATTCCACATCAGGTGTCAAAGCAGTCATGGATAACAGTGTTGGGCAAAAGAAGTTTGCCACTATCAAAGATTATATTTTGAGTCAGGTCGAAACTGCGGCCTGGCCTGAGCATAGTCGTATTCCATCGGAAAACGAGCTGGCGACCCAGTTTGCCGTCAGCCGCATGACAGCGCGCCGTGCTTTGCAGGAGCTGACAGAACAAGGAGTGTTGTATCGCACTCAGGGCGTTGGCAGTTTTGTCGCTTCGCCTAAATCGCAATCGTCTTTGCTGGAAATTCGTAACATTGCTGATGAAATTCAGCGCCGTGGTCATTTTCATAAAGCTGAACTGGTGCAATTAACCAGCTTGCCCTGCCCCGCTGTGGTCGCCACTGCATTAGGCTTAAGCCGTAACGCGCCGGTGTTTTTTTCTTTAATTGTGCATTATGAAAACCAGCAGCCACTGCAACTGGAAGCGCGTTACGTCAATCCGGAGCAGGTACCTGATTATTTAGCTCAGGATTTTGTGCTGCAAACTCCACATGAATACTTAAGTGCTGTAGCGCCACTGACAGACGCCGAGCATATAGTCGAAGCCGTATTGCCGGATGAATTAACCCGTCAGCATTTAAAAATATCAGCTTCAGAACCTTGTTTACGCCTGACACGCCGCACCTTCAGTAGAGGCGGCGCTGTTAGTTTTGCTTATCTGACCTCTGCAGGCAGCCGCTATCGCCTCGGTGGCCACCTGACTATCCAACCTAAAACTTAAAGAGATAACCCTATGAGCAATCCACGTTTAGACCCAAGCCGTGTGATCCGTGCCGCCCGCGGTAGTGAAATTACCGCCAAGAGCTGGCAAACCGAAGCGGCCAAACGTATGTTGATGAACAACCTCGACCCGGAAGTGGCTGAACATCCAACCTCTTTAGTGGTGTACGGTGGCATAGGCCGTGCAGCCCGCGATTGGGCTTGTTACGACAAGATTGTTGAAGTGCTGGACAGATTAAACGACGACCAGACCTTATTGATCCAAAGTGGTAAACCTGTAGGTGTGTTCCCGACTCACCCAGACGCACCTCGCGTATTGCTGGCCAACTCTAACCTGGTACCTAACTGGGCCAACTGGGAACACTTTAACGAGCTGGATAAACAAGGCCTGATGATGTACGGCCAGATGACGGCTGGTTCCTGGATTTACATTGGTACTCAGGGCATAGTTCAGGGCACCTACGAAACTTTCGTGGCCATAGCTAAACAACATTTTGCTGGTGATGCAGCTGGCAAATGGGTACTGACAGGTGGTTTAGGTGGCATGGGTGGCGCTCAGCCATTAGCTGCCACTATGGCTGGTTTTCATATGATCGCCTGTGAAGTCGACGAATCCCGTATCGACTTCCGCTTGCGCACTGGTTATGTTGACCAAAAAGCCTACAACCTGGACGAAGCTTTAGCTCAGCTTGAAGTCGCCAAAGCATCAGGTAAACCAACTTCTATCGGTTTGTTAGGTAATGCCGCTGATATCTTCGCTGAATTAGTTGCCCGCAACATTATTCCTGATGTAGTGACTGACCAAACTTCTGCGCACGATCCGTTAAATGGTTACCTGCCACAAGGCTGGACTATGGATCAGGCCAAAGAGCGCCGCCTTGAAAGCGAAACTGCAGTGATGCAAGCCGCTAAAGCCTCTATGGCTATTCAGGTTAAAGCCACTTTAGATATGCAAAGCAAAGGCGCTGTGGCCGTAGATTATGGCAACAATATCCGCCAGATGGCGCTGGATATGGGTGTAGCTGACGCTTTTGATTACCCTGGCTTTGTACCTGCTTATATTCGTCCGCTGTTTTGTGAAGGCATAGGCCCATTCCGCTGGGTAGCACTGTCAGGCGATCCGGAAGATATCTACAAAACAGACGCCAAAGTCAAAGAGCTGATCCCGGATAATCCACATTTACACCGCTGGTTAGATATGGCGCGGGAGCGGATTAAATTCCAGGGTTTACCTGCCCGTATCTGCTGGATTGGCTTAAAAGACCGTGCCCGTATTGCCTTAGCTTTTAACGACATGGTGAAAAATGGCGAACTCAAAGCACCGATCATTATTGGTCGTGACCATTTGGATTCAGGTTCTGTCGCCAGTCCAAACCGTGAAACCGAAGCCATGATGGATGGCTCAGACGCAGTGTCTGACTGGCCATTATTAAATGCTCTGCTGAACACTGCAGGCGGCGCAACCTGGGTGTCTTTACACCATGGTGGTGGCGTAGGTATGGGGTACAGCCAGCATTCTGGGGTGGTGATTTTAGCCGACGGTACAGAGGCGGCAGCACGCCGTTTAGGCCGCGTATTATGGAATGACCCTGGTACTGGTGTGATGCGTCATGCCGATGCTGGTTACGACATAGCGAAAAACTGTGCTCGTGAACAAGGCCTTGATCTGCCGATGGTTAACCAGAACTAATTTGAAGGATAACAACATGACTTACGCTTTAACCATCACTCCTGGTGAACTGACTCTGGCGCAACTGCGTCAGGTACAACAACATGCAGTGACCATCACATTAGACCCAGCCGCTTTGCCTGCTATTGAAGCATCTGCTGCCACTGTGGCGAAAATTGTCGCCGAAAACCGCACTGTGTATGGCATCAATACTGGTTTTGGTTTACTGGCGAATACCAAAATTGAAAAAGACAAACTGGAAACTCTGCAGCGCTCTATAGTGCTGTCACACGCTGCTGGTTTTGGCGACCTGATGGACGACAGCACAGTACGTTTAATGATGGTGCTGAAGATAAACTCTTTAGCCCGTGGTTATTCAGGTGTGCGCCCACTGGTGATCAACGCGCTGATCCAACTGGTTAATGCAGGTGTCTATCCTTGCATTCCGAAAAAAGGCTCGGTCGGCGCCTCAGGCGATTTAGCGCCGTTATCCCATATGGTGTTGCCTTTAATAGGTGAAGGTGAAGTTTGTATTGCAGGTCAGATTTACTCTGCCAAAGAAGGCTTAGCTATTGCTGGTTTAGAGCCTATTACCCTGGCAGCAAAAGAAGGTTTGGCTTTATTAAACGGTACTCAGGCCTCTACTGCTTTTGCTTTGGAAGGTTTATTCCGCGCTGAGGACTTATATGCTGCTGGTTCAGTGATTGGTGCCATGAGTGTCGAAGCCGCTATGGGTAGCCGTTCACCTTTTGATGCCCGCATTCATGCGGTGCGTGGTCAGCAAGGCCAAATTGATGCCGCTTTGATTTACCGTCATTTATTAGGCGAAAGCTCAGAGATTGCCGAATCACATATAGACTGTGAAAAAGTACAAGACCCTTACAGCTTACGCTGCCAGCCTCAGGTGATGGGCGCCTGTTTAGCCCAAATCCGCTTTGCTGCTTCAGTATTGTTAGTCGAAGCCAATGGCGTGACCGACAACCCGCTGGTGTTTGCTGCTGAAGATGACATTATCTCTGGTGGTAACTTCCACGCCGAACCTGTAGCTATGGCGGCCGATAATCTGGCTTTGGCTATTGCTGAAATTGGATCCATTTCTGAGCGCCGTATGGCACTGTTAATCGACTCGCATTTAAGCAAGTTGCCGGCCTTTTTAGTCAATAACGGCGGTGTGAACAGCGGCTTTATGATTGCTCAGGTCACAGCAGCAGCTTTAGCTTCTGAGAACAAATCTCTGGCACATCCGGCCTCTGTCGACAGCTTACCTACTTCAGCTAACCAGGAAGACCATGTGTCTATGGCCACTTTTGCGGCCCGTCGTTTAGCGGATATGGCCGAAAATACTTTAGGTGTGTTGGCCGTTGAGTATCTGGCGGCAGCTCAGGGTATAGACTTCCGCGCACCACTGAAAGGCGCTGCGGCAGTTGAGCAAGCTAAGACAATCTTACGTCAGCAAGTCAGCTTTTATGATGTCGACCGTTACTTTGCACCTGATATAGAAAAAGCAGCCGAACTGTTACGTCATGGCCGTTTAAATTCTTTATTGCCGGCTAATTTATTAAGCAGTTTTTAATCTATTAGTTTGATTACACTTTTTAACAAAGAGCACCAAAACGGTGCTCTTTTTTTATAAGAAAAAACTAAATTTGCACCAATCTGGCTAGACCAGTTGAAAAAACTTTGTTAGTTTCAGCCTTCCATTATCTTTTGCCTTATTTCTAACCAATACTAAAACCATAACAGCAGTTGGAATTTGTCTATGAAACTTCGTGTCGCACATAAAATTTATTTGGGCTTTGGCTTTATCGCTTTGCTGTTGTTGGTGGCGAGTTTATCGTCACTTTGGAGTTTCGCTGTAGTGAACAGCAGCAGTAGCCGAATGAATGAAACTGCGGTGCCAGTGCAGCAAAAAAGTAATATGGCGCAAATTCAGTTACTGAAGCTCGCCAAATTATCTGCTTTAGGTTACACGGCTGAAGAAGCAGCAAAAATTAAGTCCTACCAACAAGAATTTAATCAAACCTCTGAAATCTACAGCACCCAAATTGCCAGTCTGGCGCCTTTGGTGGCAGAAGAAGCCAGTTTACAAAAGCCTTTAGCTGAAGCCCAACAAACCTCACAAGCCTATCAGCAGGCTGTTGATTTGTTATTTAAAGCCAGATTAGAAGCTATAGCTCAAGGTGACAAAGCCGCTGCAGAGTTAAAAGAACTCGAAAGTCTGATTGATGCTGCAGGCGCCACACTAGTGGATATTTCTTTTTTAGAGGCACCGGGCAAAGCAGCGCAGATGGCCTTGTTAGAAGGTGCAGCTGGTCGGGTCGATGGCCAATTATTAGGACTATTAAAAACAGTACGTGAAATTGCCGCTATGACAGATCCAGCGCAACTGGCAACCAGTCAGGAAAATCTGCAGTTTGCCTTTAGTGATATGCAAGGCAATCTGGATTACATTGCCAATATCATCAAACAAGTTGGAGCCGACGATTTATGGCAAGACTTTCTGGCACAATTAGCGCAAGCCAAAGAGCGGATTGAAGGTCAAAATAATCTGGTTGGCATTAAATTACTTCAGGCCAAAGAGCTGCAGGCGGCACGTCAACAACTGGATCTGTCCGAACAACAAGTGACCCAGGCCGTTGCTGCACTGGACGACATGATCAGTCACTCAGACGAACAATTTAACTCCTTGCAACAAGATTTATCCTCAGCGTTAAATTCAGGCACTATCCGTGCTGTGATTATGCTAGTTGTGCTGGTAGGTCTGGCTGTAGCTGCTGCCTATTTGACTATTAAGGCTATGATCACACCCTTATCTGGTATCAATAGCCTGTTGGATCAGATTGCGAAAGGTGATTTGAGCCGCGAACTGGCGATTAATTCAGAAGACGAATTTGGTGAATTATCCGCTAACGTCAACACGCTGACCAAAGCACTGCGACAACTGATTGAACAAATCCAACAGGGTGTGCTGGAGCTGAATAAAAGCGCAGGTTTGTCTAGCCAGGAGGTCAGTGCTATCCATCAGGCGCTAAATACTCAGCATCACCAGGTGGCTGAAGTAAATGGAATTACCCATCAGTTGGCCACTAATACTCATCAAATCGCTGAACAGGCTGATATTGCACAACAACAAATGCAGCAGGCATTAACGCAAAGCCGGCACATTGATCAGGTGTCAGTCGCCAATAACAAACTGATCCAGGAATTGGCACAACAACTGAACGACACCAGCAATACAATGCAGGCGGTTAATGCAGAGTCGAACAATATAGGTGGTATTCTGGCTACTATTCGCGGAATAGCGGAGCAAACTAACTTGCTGGCATTAAATGCGGCCATTGAAGCAGCCAGAGCGGGTGAACAAGGCCGCGGTTTTGCTGTAGTTGCAGATGAAGTGCGTTCTTTAGCTGTTCGCAGCCAGCAAGCGACAGACGAAATCCGCACTATGATTGGCAGTTTGCAGCAGCAAAGTATGCAGGCCGTGAAGTCGATAGAAAAAGGTCAGACTGATGCTAACAATTGTGTGGCTCAAAATGGTCAGTTGATGACAGCTTTAGCTGAGATTAACCATGCCATCGAAGCCATGCACCAAATCAGCGATAACATAGCTACCACCACCTCCAGCCAATTAAAACTGGGGAATGCGATAGAACAGAGCATGTATAGTATGGTGGATTTAGCTCAGCAAAGTACGGAGCGGGCCACATCGACGCTGGAACAAAGTGCTCAGGTTGCAACTGCAGCAAGTACATTAGAAAACGCCGTCAGCAGCTTTAAGCTGCACTAAAAAGAAAAAACTTGAACCTTAACGCATCAAGCCAGAGCCATAGCTCTGGCTTTTTTCTGTTTGAGTTTGTCTATACCCGGCTAACTGAAAGTTGCGTGGAGGTAGTCGAAGTAGTGAAGGTAGATGCGTAATCAACCAAGCTGCAGTTTCACAAACAACGGATAGAAATCTGCCCAGGTTCTGCCAGAGACAACTCAGGTTTGGCTACCGCGTCTTTTAACAATGACATATGCTGACGCAAAACCCTCACCTACTTATAGTGGGAAATCAGCGCCAATTCCATAGCTACAGTTTGATGAAAAAGCCTGTCTTGGGCAGAAGGTCCTCAGAGCGTGTGGGGGATAAAAAAATGGCCAGACAGTGTCTGGCCAGGCAGGAAGTGTGTAATCCGTTATCTTTGTTCGTTCCATGTCTAACATTCGTAAACGCTTGATCATCATGACAAATTTGGCGATAAAAACATGACGAAAGCTTTATATAGCTTTATATCAGCCTTATATCAGCGCTAATTGGCTGAAATTTTCAGCATTCATGTATTTTTTCAGTCGTTGTTGGTCGAAAAGTTCAATACCTGCTTCTGCAGCAAACAGACGAACCTGACTATTAATTTTTTGGTAGCAAACAATCAGGCCACGCTGGCAGTTCAGTGACAACATTTGCTGAAATACAGAACGAACCTGAGCCACAGTTAAAGCTTCATCAAGTTCAGGTTGGATATAAAGCAGTAAGGCTTGTTGCTGGCGGCGAACTAAAAAATGGGATTCGCAGTCTTCTACCGATTCCATTTCACGGCCATAAAACTGCAATAAAAGCTGAGTGTTTTCTTTGAATTGCTGCTGTTGGCGCCCCAGTTTATTGCCCTGTGGCCACCAGATAGGGTTCAGCACTTCTTCCTGACTTTCCAGCTCAAGAAAAGCCAGAATATTAAATAACAGCGCCAGCAGAAACATGGAGACAAAAAGCCACAACATCACACTGGACCAGGTGGAGCTTAACACCCAACTTTGACTGCCTGACAACACTGAATACTCAGAAAATAACAGATAGGTTGCGCCTGCAATTATTCCTGCAGCTGTAGCAACACAAGAGCTGATCAACCATTTGTTATTCATTACAGGTACTCCATACAGATTTGATAACGACAGTATCCAATCTGGTAGAGGTGTATACCTGAAATAACCCTGATATTTGTTTTATATCTGTTTAACCAGCGTGTTTTAAGCTACAGCTTTGTTGGTAGAGCGCTATTGCTGTTGTAAGAGATTGAATTTTAAGTCGGATGGGGAGACTCTGCCTTTAGCCCGACTTTTTTGGCAGTATGGCAAAACGTCCTTCAAATACTGCGACCTGGTCGTCACCACAAAAAATACCAACCTTGATATCCAGTCGGGCTTTACGCTGCTGTGATAAAGCTGAAAAATCAGGTTGAACCTGATGACGCCAGCTGCGGCCTTCTGCCTGGCCTGTGACTGGCTTCAGATATCTGATATGGGCATCAGCCAGCACTATGTCACCGTCAAGCTGCTGATCTTTTAGCAGTACCCAGACCATGCCCCAGCCTGTTAAAGTGCCCAGCGTATAAATGCTACCAGCAAACATAGTCTGATGCAGATTGATATTAGGTTCGAGCGGCGCTGTGCAGCAAATTTTCTGGCTGTCGAGCTGCTGCACTTTGACCTGCATATAAGAAGACAGAGGGATCTTTTGCCAGAAGGTCTGTTGCAATTCCGGCACCCACTGTTGCAACAGCTCAGCTGTTGCAGAGAAAGCTAAGGTTTTCACATACCTGTGATGAGCTATACCAAATAAGGCATTGGCAGGTTCCAGATAGCTATAACCAGCTTTTTGATAAAACCCTGCCGCGGACTCACGGGCATTTAAAATAATACGCTGCATCCCCTGTTCCAGCGCTACCTGTTCCAATTGCCTTAATACCATAGCCCCTAAGCCATGGCCCTGCCATTGCCCTGATACCGCCATGTACCTGACTTGTGCAGTGCGCTCGTCTACTTTATGCAAACGGCCCACAGCAACCACTTCGCCGTCTTCAGTACACACCATACGATGAAAAGACTGTGCTTCAGATTCATCCTGCTCTGAGCCTTTGGGCTGATCCCAAGGCGCTCGCAGTACCTGCCAGCGTAATTGATAATAAGCTAGCCATTGAGCTTCAGTCTGCGGGGCGCTAAGCTGCCAGTTCACATCAGGATCCTGTCGTACGTTGATTTGAGGGTATTGTGGAACAAAAACCTGCTGCTATACAACAGTTAGTCTGGTTTCAATCCGGGCCACCCCGCGTGGAGCTGACAGAAGAAGGTTCATTTTTATGCCTTTATCTCGACGGCATCATGCAAAGTAAAATGAACCAATTGGCTCCGGCTGCAACACTGTCTGGTCATCTGGAACCGGTCTTACGTGCATTGCAGCAGCATAAACCCGATACAGTCTTACAACTGGGACTGGGCGGTGGTGATATAAACAGGTTTATCTGCACCACTTTGCCAACAACAGAATTAGTCACAGTGGAGCTGCATCAGCAGGTGATTGAGCTTTATCAGCGTTTTTTCTGCCTGCAAGGCAAAGAAAAATTACTGGCAATGTCAGCAGAGGACTTTTTAAAGAGTAATCAGCAGCAGTGGGCCTTTATATTCTGGGATATTTATCCACTTTTTGCAGGCTGGCAGCACGCTTTGCAAAACATACTGCAGCAACGCGGCACTGTGTTGATCAATTTATCCCAACCCGAATATCAGACAGAAGTGGAAGCGCTGTTACAAGAGCGCCAGTATCAATGCCATAAAATAGAAGGTTATTTAAACCTGTTGTATGAAGTCAGTGCTTTAGCTGTTTAGTAAAAAGGTCACAGGGCCATTGTTGACCAATGCCACTTGCATATCAGCACCAAACTGACCTGTGGCCACTTCAATACCTGCACTGCGGCAGTAGGTAACAAAATCCTGATAAAGCTTCCGTGCTATCTCTGGATGAGCTGCGGTGGAAAAGCTCGGACGCAAGCCTGAATTGGTATCAGCGGCCAAGGTAAACTGTGAAACCACAAGTAAGGCTCCGCCTGCCTGCTGCACATTCAGATTCATTTTGCCGGCTTCATCAGAAAATACTCTGTATTTCAGTACTTTATCAGCCAGCTTTTTAAGCTGTAATTCTGAATCTTCTTGTTCAACACCAAGCAGTACCAATAAACCTGTATTGATCGCACCTACTACTTGCTGATCCACTGTGACACTGGCGGAACTAACCCGCTGAATTAAGGCTTTCATAGGGCTTTTACATCCTTCGCATCTACTAACTTCGCCATCACCTGACTAGCCTGATACAAAGCTGTGGCAATACCATCTTCGGTTGCCGAATGCCCTGCATCTGCGACCCAGTTCAGTTGGGCGCCAGGCCAGTGTGACGCCAGACTATAAGCATTTTCCGCTTTACATACCATGTCATAGCGGCCATGCACGATCTGACAAGGCAAATGATTGATTTTATGCAGCGAATTCAGCAGCTGGTCAGGTTTGAAAAAACAATGATGCATAAAATAATGATGTTCAATCAGTGCCAAAGCCAAAGCGGATTGAGAATCTATCTCTGCTCCAAGCGTATATTCATTTGGCAACAAAGTGGCGATACAGGACTCCCAAGTCGACCAGGCCAGAGCAGCCTCCAGACGAATGGCTTGATCCTTATGATGCAACTGCAACTGATAGGCCTGCAGGACATCCAACTGCGGAAGATGGGCAATAGGTTTGATAAAATCCTGATAATAATCAGGAAAAACCTGACTAGCTCCACCAGCTGGCCGATAAAGCCAGTCGATATCCTGCTCACGCCCCAAAAAAATTCCACGCAAAATAAATCCGAGGCAATGCTGCGGATAAGCCTGACCATAAGCCAGCGCCAGCGTGCTACCCCAGGACCCTCCTGCGACCACCCACTGTGGGATACACAACTTTTGCCGTATCAGTTCCATATCGGCAATCAGGTGTTGTGTCGTATTGCTCTCCAGTTGCATAGCCGGAGTGGATAAACCACAACCACGCTGGTCAAAAATAATAATGTGGTACAAAGCAGGATCAAATAACTGCCGATGAAAAGGTGAGCTTCCGCCACCAGGCCCGCCATGGCAATAAATCACCGGAATACCACCAGGGTTACCGCTTTGCTCCAGATAAATCTGTTGGCCATCCGCAGTTTCAAGCCAGGTCGTGGCAAAAGCCTCAATAGGCTTTAATCTGCTCATCCCGCTATATCCCTTATCATCTGTGCATCCTTAGCCTGTGACCGCTGCTCCAACTCATGCAGCAACGCTGTTAACTCAGCACCTAATAACACCACCAGCCAGACCAGATAAATCCACAGAAACAAAATAGGCACCAAAGCCAAGGCACCGTAAATGGCCTGATAGGATGGAAACTGAGTGATGTAAAGGGCAAAAGCTTCTTTTAAAAACTCAAACAAAATACTGGCCACTGCAGCACCAATAAAAGCATGGCGATACGAGACTTTGGCATTGGGCACCACCAGATACAGCAGAAAAAACGCCATAATCGAGAAGAGGTAAGGCGTTAACGCCAGCAGAACGGAACTTAACCCTGGGGTATAACCTTCAGCCAGACTGGATAAAGACAAAATATAGGAGGTTACTGCTATAGAAGCACCAAGCAAAATAGGGCCAAAGGTCAATACCATCCAATAAATCGAAAACGAAATAATAAGCCTAGGACCCTTTGTAATGCGGAATATTTTGTTGATGGTTTTATCTATATTGTGGATCAGCATTAGCGCCACTACCACCAAAGCGCCTATCCCAACGGCCGTCATTTTGCCGATGTTTTCCACAAAACCAGCAATATAAAGCCGAAGTTCATCGCCTTTAGAAGGCACCACATTGGCATAGAGAAAAGCTTCAAGCTGCTCTCGCCATTCGCTAAACATCGGAAAAGCACCCATCACTGAAAACATCACAGCGATAAAAGGCACTAGAGACAATAAAGAGATATAAGCCAGATAACCACCAACTACATTAATTTGATCATGTTGGCAGCGTTTGAAGTACAGACTGACAAAGTCTGTACTCTGCTTTACATACAAGGCTAGTTGCTCTTTATCCCATCCTTGTGCCATTAGGCCTTACTCCACGAAGCTAAAGGCTTTACCTGAGGCAAGAGCTTCAGTTAACGCCTTGCTTGGTTTTTCAATAAAATCTGTACCTTGTTGGTCAATAAATAACACAGGTAAGTTCAGCTCGTCAGCCACCTTTAAGCCCTGTTCACTGCCCATACACAAAAAGGCAGTAGACCAGGCATCACCCCAGGTTGGATCCGGGATCAGGATAGTAGTAGAGACAGTACCATGAGACACAGGAGAGCCTGTGCGTGCGTCCAAAACGTGACTGTAACGCACTCCGTCCTGGTCATAATAATGCCGGTAAGTGCCGGACGTCATAATAGATAAAGGTTCATCCTGCTGCACGCTGATGATTTTTTGTAACTTTTGCGAATCAGGTAGAGGTTTTTCGATAGCGACGCGCCAGGCTTTGGCTTCAGGCTTTTTGCCTTTACTGACCAATTCGCCGCCAACCTCAACCAGATAATTATCGATGCCGGCTTTATCGAGGATTTTCGCTAATTGACCAACCGTATATCCCTGCGCAATAGAGGACACATCTACTCTTAAACCCGGATGCTGCTTGGCCAGGCTTTTGCTATCCGGGCTCGTTACTTTGTCCAAACCTATAGTTTGTTTCAAGGCTTGAATTTGTTCGGCGCTGGGTTTAGTCAGCTTATCACCACGAAATCCCCACAACTCAAAATAAGGTTTGACTGTTAAATCGTAACAACCCTGACTATGAGCTGACACTTGTTTGGCAATATCCACCAGTTGCACTAACTCTTCGCCTACTTCCACCGGATTTGTACTTTGCTGTGCGTTGAAGCCTTCTATAACTGAGTCAGGTCTGTAGTTCGACATCAGCACATCAATACGGTCAATCTCTTCTTTTAACTGTGTTTCTATGCTGGTTTTGTCGACGGCTTGCTCAGTCCAGAAGCTGACAGTGAAGGTTGAACCCTGAGCAGGACCCGAAATACGCTGTATAGGATCTGGTTGACTGCAGGCGGTTAAACCAAGGACAAGGAAGGCAAAAACACTCAAGCTTTTTAACGACATAAGGGACTACAAACAAAAGAATGGGTGAGCCCAGTGTAAACAAAACAGGCTATAAAATCCAGCTACCAGGGCCGTGGATTCAGGCTTAGGGCGAGATAACAACCCAAACTGAACGCTTAAATTCAGGTTTTGGTCGCTGCCAATTTGTACAACAGGTCACATAGAGTTAGTTTAGTTGCTCACTTATCAGAAGAGGTTTACCAATGAAAAAGCCCCTGGCCTTTGCGCCTTTTATTTATTCCTGCATCGCAAGCGCCACCCTGCTCTGTGCTGCCCCAGCTTTAGCTTCAACAGCCACAAGCCAGTACTTTGAATCAGAGGATATTTTTGCGCTGGAATATGCCAACGAACCTCAAGTATCACCGGATGGTAAGCAGGTCGTTTACGTGCGCAACAGCAACGATATTATGACAGACGGTACCCACAGCAGTTTATGGTTACTGGATGTAAAAACTGGTCAGCAAAGCCCTTTGTTTGTTGATCAGTTTAACTATGGCAGTCCACGTTGGTCAGACGATGGTAGCCGTATTGCTTTTATTTCTGACCGCTCTGGTTCACGCCAAATCCATGTGCACTATGTCAAAGAAAACAAAACCGCTTTGGTCAGTCAGCTTGCCAAAAGTCCGGCTAATTTAACCTGGTCACCTGATGGTGAGCAGTTGGCTTTTACCATGAATGTACCGGCTCAGCCGACTAAACTGGCCAAAGCGACAAAACTGCCAAAAAAACCTGAAGGCGCTAAATGGTCAGAACCTGCAGTCCTGATTGAACGGGCTCAATATCAGGCGGATGGCCAGGGGTTCTTAAAATCCGAGTTTCGGCATATTTATGTATTGCCGGCCACAGGTGGCAAAGAGCGCCAGTTAACCCAGGGTGATTTTAATTACGGCTCAGATTTAAGCTGGACACCGGACGGTAAAGCGCTGATTTTTTCTGCCAATACCAGTAAAGACTGGGAATACCAGCCACGTGACAGTGACTTGTATCAATTTACGCTCGCCACTAGCCAGTTAAAACAACTGACCAGTATGGCTGGCCAGGAAACAGCGCCGGTATTTTCACCTGATGGCAAATACCTGGCTTTTGTCTGGGGTAATAACGAAAAAGTGCCTTACACCAATGGCAAACTCAAACTGATGGACTGGCGCTCAGGCGAAATTAAAGATCTGGCCAAAGATCTGGATAGAGACGTTGAAAACCCGCAGTGGCTGGATAACAGCAACCTGGTGATCCAGTTTGATGACAAAGGCAAACGTACTCTGTCTTCAGTCTCTTTATCAGGCAAACTACAACAGCTAACCGACCAACTGTCTGGCGCTGGCTTACCTCAGCCTTATTTAAGCGGTGAATACAGTGTCGCCAACGAAGTCATAGCTTTTACTCAGGGGAATGCACAGAGGCCAGCTGATGTCGCAGTACTGCTTGACGGGAAAATCCGCACTTTAACCGCCTTAAACGAAGACGTGCTTGGCCATAAAAAGTTGGGGCAAGTGCATGAAATTAATTACAAATCATCTTTTGATGGCGAGCCTATTCAAGGCTGGTACATTACGCCACCAGATTTTGATCCAAAGAAAAAATACCCCATGATGCTGGAAATTCATGGTGGCCCACATTTGGCTTATGGTCCGCATTTCAGTGCTGAGATGCAGCGTTTTGCCAAAGAAGGTTATGTGGTGTTTTATGACAACCACAGAGGCAGCTCGTCTTATGGCGAACGTTTTGCCATGTTATTGCATGGAAAATACAGCTCTCCCGAAGATTATGCCGACCATGATGCTGGTGTAAACGCCATGATTGAGCTGGGTTTTGTTGATAAAGATAACCTCTTTATCGCTGGTGGTTCAGCTGGTGGTATAGCTACAGCCTACGCTGTGGGTTTAACCCAGCGCTATAAAGCTGCGGCCGTCGTCAAACCTATTATCAACTGGTTAAGTAAAGTTCTGACAGGCGATAGTTACCTTTATCAAACCTTCCACCAGTTCCCTGGTGTGCCTTGGGAGAATGTCGAACATTACTGGAAACGCTCACCTTTATCGCTGGTAGGTAATGTCACCACTCCGACTATGCTGATGACAGGCGAAGCCGACAGACGCACACCTATCAGTGAGTCTGAGCAGTTTTATCAAGCGCTGAAAATCCGTAAAGTCGACACAGTGATGGTGCGTATTCCTGGATCACCTCATGGCATCGCCAATAAACCAAGCCGGATGATTACAAAAATTGAATATATTCTGGCCTGGTTTAATCAATACAAAACCAGTTCTAACTAGAATGTAAAAGCCCGGTTCTCCGGGCTTTTTTATGCAGCCACAACAGTCCCTAGCTGCTTGTATATAAGTGCAGTTTTGTTAGTCTTAACTTCAGGCAGGCAATAAGGCAGGACATAACAGATGGCGCAGTGGCTTAGCGGTACAGTAACGGCAAATACCCACTGGACTGACACTTTATTCAGCCTCAAAGTGCAAACCGAAGCTTTTGATTTTATTGCCGGACAATTTGTCCGTTTGGCGCTGGACACAGCGGATGGCAAAATACAACGCGCTTATTCGCTGCTCAATAGCCCTGATGCTGCAGAACTGGAGTTTTTAATCAGTATAGTAGCGGATGGCCAACTAACACCTCTGCTGCTGCAGCTAAAACCCGGCGATACAGTGCAGGTCAGCCAGCCTGCCAGCGGCTTTTTTATTCTGGATGAAATACCGGACGGACATAACCTCTGGCTGATCTCCACTGGAACAGGCATCGGACCTTATTTATCTATGCTTGGCACTGAAACGCCATGGCAACGCTTTGCTTCTATTATACTGCTCCATAGCGTGCGTCACGCCGCTGAACTGGTATATCAGCCACTGATCCAACAATTTCAGCAGCGTTATGGCAAGCAACTGCATTATCAGCCGATAGTCACAAGGGAAGCTTATGCAGGTGCTTTACAGCAACGTATCCCAGAATTAATACAAAGCGGTAGCTTGCAGCAGGCTTGTGGCGAACCACTGAATAACGATTCCCAGGTGATGTTGTGTGGTAACCCGCAGATGATCACTGAAACCAAAGCTGTGTTAGAAAGCCTTGGTCTGAAAAAGAATTTACGTCGGGATCCTGGGCAGATCACAGTGGAACAGTATTGGAAATAGCAGGATCTGGCTTAGCAAAGTCCTTTTGGCGCTAACATTGGGTCACAGGCAAAGTCAGTGAAGCTTTCACTACTTCTTGCTGATAAATTTCGACCAGGCACAACTGGCTGGCCACTGTTTCAGAACTGATGTTCAGCTGCGGCACAATTTTACCTTTGATCTTCAATTCCACTGCTTTCTCTTTGGCCAGTTGATTGAGGCTATGCACCACACAAATGTTATTGGCTAAACGATGGTTAAGCGCTAAATCTAAATCACCGACCCCAGCTATCCTGCTTAAATTTCTATCCAGATCAATACGTAAATCAGGCTGATGCGAAGCAGTAAAACCCACAAACTTCAAGTTGAACACCAGCACATCTTCAAAAGCTAAATTGTCTTGTTCAGACTGAGGAAAATCCATGGTCAGTTGTTGCACAGCACCAACAGCAGCAGGTGTGATTAAAGTTTCAGTGACTGGGAACAGCGCTTTTGCTAACTTTTCCTGCCAGGTCGAACCAAAAATCCAGCGATACAAAGCAGTATGAGGTTCACGACTTGCTTGCTGATACCAAGTGTTTTGCAGGGTAGTTATTTTTTCGTCTTTCAGATAATAACGCAGCGCCGTATCTTCCGGGCAAGAAGCCACAGAGAGCACAGGCTTTTTGCCAAGCGCTATCACTTGCGTATTATTTGGGTCCTGTTTTGTTTGCCACCATTCGGTTGCCCATACAGGACTGGCGCTTATAGCCAGGATTAATACTGCCGAAAATTTCATCACCACCCTCCAGTTGCCGCGCCATTGTAGGAGAACAAGGCATATTTGCAACCTTTCACGTCACTTAGCTATGTAAACGAGCTTAAGTATCTGCAGCTTTAGCTAAATCTGAGCTGAATCCTGACCAGGATCGAAAATAAAAAGCGCGACACAACAAACACAGCTCTGTCAGAGCAGATGGAGGACAAATAGTTGCATTGGTTGCTTAATATAGTGTTCGAAGTTTCATAGACGACAGGTTAAATAACCTGAGTTCGGGATAAGCCGTGCCACTGAATAGGCATCTTTTCGCGCCTCTCTGCGTTGCTCTGTCTAGCCATAGCCAGCTATGGCGTACGACAAAGCGCCTTGAGATCCACAAAAATCTGCGAATTCAGTCAGTGAAGGCTTATGCTACTTATATGAATTGGTTTATCTCTATTATTTATGGAGTTAAATACAGTGTGTTCGACACTCATTATCCCGAACTCAGGTTAACTAGCTTTATCAGCAGCGACCTTAGTCAGATAACGGCCAACAGCAGCATTTAATCGCTGCATAAAATCTGGATGTTGTTGCAGGTACGTTTTATTGATATAAATTCCTAAGGGAAGATTGATTTCATGCTTAAAACTCAATATCGATGCTTTTATTCCTTGTTGTTCCATCAGAGTGTCAATAGTCAGTTGCGGTAACAAAATAGCGTCAACCCGTTTAAAAATAAGCAGATTAATCAATCCTCTGATGTCTGTGGTGCCTGCGGTCACATGGTAATTCTGTTCTTTCAGCCAGTGATACACATTGCTATTGGTCTGCGCCGAAACCTGAGCCTGCTGTTTAAACTCTGCAGTACCAGGTCGTAAATCTATCCTTTGTTTCAGCCAAACCCAGGTCCACTCTATCGTCATCACGCTGTCAGATAGCACAGCAACTTTGTTTCGTTCCACACTTTCGGTTGCCAAAAAAAAGCCATCGGCTTCGCCTTTTTGTAACTCTAAAACAACACGCCCAAAATGCGGCACTAACTCTACTGAAAAAGCGACCTGCAGGTCAGCCATAATAGCGCTGACAGCCTCATAGCCTATGCCTTTGTTATGGCCCCGCTCCTGATAGGTATAAGGAGGGTAATCCGGTATCAAGAATTTCAACTCTTCTTTCGCTACCGCCTTTTCAGCGACTGTGCAGCAAAGTAGCAAGCACAAGAACAACCTAAACATAAATGACGACCATCAAAATAGGAAAAGACAGCTGAGATAGAGTTAACTCTAGCAGCAATATTGAAGTTGCAAGGATAAAAGGGTAATAAATTCAGTCTGTTCTCGTTTTTCAAAAACAGATTTTCATCTTTACATCACCGTATAACCTAAGTGACAAATGTCGGCTGAACTGTGAAATACTTGAGTAAAGAATATTCAATTCTAGTTTTTTGTCCGCAAGATAATCAGATACAAATAGGTTCAGCTAGCTGTGGAGCAGCAACTAGCTCTGCATTTGAGCTTAAGATCACATTCGTTCATAAAGGCTCCTGTGGCAAAACCAACAATCAAAATAACTCTAGCCTGTTAATTTCCCCCTTTTACAGTCACCGCCCTAAGCTATGTACTACAGAGACTGCTCTCTGTGTTTCCACTGGAACACTACAGGACAAAGTGATGGCACTAACAAAAGGAAAAAGACAACCTTGGGTATAGGTGTGGTAGTGGCGGGAATAGCAGCACTTTGGTATGGCGTATTTGGTCTACAACCTTACAACCTAAGCGCAGAGGAATTAGCAACACGCTATGGACCGCAGTCAAATTCGCTGGTGGCAGCGATCAATTCAAGACAAGCGAAACCTTTGAGCAAACGGACAAAATCACAGCTATGGCTTTAGCGAAAGGTTATGCGGTGGTGGCGATAGATGCCGGTCATCATGGTGTTTGTAAGACCCCTGATATAACGGCCATTGATATCATCGATAATTTGCACTGGTGGGGAGAACGTGAGCCTTACGAAACAATGCTGATAGACACAGTGCGGGATCATAGATTGCTGCTGGACTGGCTGGTGCAACAACCTATGCTTGATAAAAATAACATTAAATTGGCAGGCTACAGCATGGGCGCACAAATTAGCTTACTGTTAGCCGGAGTCGGCTCTCGGATTCAGAGTATCGCTGCCATAGTCTCGTCCCATATGAACGATACTACCGCAGCAGTTGCTCCGCTTAATGTGATGGCAGGTCTTGCTGATAATCAGGTCTGGCTTTTCACTGCAGATGACGATGAATACGCCAGCATCAAGCAGAATCAACAGCTGTTTGATGCTTTGCCCAATGCAGACAAAAAGCTATTCCGTTTCGACAGTGGTCATCTGTTGCCAGCAGATTACGTAACTAAACTCGAACCCTGGTTATAAGGGACTCAAGACGAGTTTGCATTCAGGACTTTGGCTGTTGTAGGGGAATAGTCACGACGCTGGAATTCAGCCACTCCACGGTTAAAGGTTCGTTCGCGTCCGCTATGGTCTCTCTGCTGACGTCTTTGCCGCTGCCATAATTGACCTGAGCAAAGTCGTTTTTATTGACGTTAACCAGCACCACCAAACGACTGCCAGCTTTGAGCAATTTACTGCCCATACGGCTACGCACCACTGGAATGGATTCAATCTGACCCGGAGTCAATAACTGGCGTTTTGTCATATCTTTGGCGTAACTGGCGCGGCCCAGATAATAGGCCAGATGTACATAATGCCCATCCGCCTGCTGCTCATAAAGCACCACTGAGAGATCAAAATCTTTTTTGTTGGTGCGAATATCCAACCTCGCTGAAAACTGTCCACTGAATTCAGTATCTGCTGAAAACACCTCGCTGATATAGAGTTTGCCTGTACCAGGCTCAATCTGCTTAGTCACTATAGGCCAGGGGTAATAGCTATTGCCGCTGTCGCGATCCAGCAGATCAACTTGAGTAACCATAGAACCCGGTCGCTGTTGTCTTGCCAGGCTTAGCATGGCGGGTTTATCTGCTGTTGCCTTGCTTAAATAAAATGTCTGGCTGGCTGTGTTTAACTTCTGAAGCGACGCAACATGTCGCCAGCTATTGCTTCCCGGCAGTTGATAGTTAATTTTATTCTGCAATAAAGCAGGTTTGGCTTTGCCTTTGAGCACATAATCCAGCCAGGCAAAAGTTAGCTCTGCGGTATCAATACGTGCAACCGGATCAACAGCCATTTCCCGTAGCGAGTCACCCGCTTTAGTTTGAGCCGTCCAATGATCATAAGGGCCAATCACCAGATAATGTTCAGCGTCAGGCCGGTAACGGTAGTGCTCAGTCAGATACTGCAACGCTGAAATTTGTCCATCATCGTAATACCCTGTCACTGTCAAAACCGGGATATTAATGCGCGCAAAATCCTGCTGATAAGGCACCATGGCTTGCCAATAGCCGTCGTACGAAGGATGTTGCAACCAGCGCTGAAACCAGGGGTTGCGTTGCTGATCAAAGCTGTCCAGCTCCCGGTATGATTTGCCACTTTTGTACCAATTGCTGGTGAAACTCTGCCATCTGTCCTGCTGCTGATAAATAGAGTCATCTTTGTACTTGTTATTCGTGACATGAAAAGGCCAGCCATAATTGGCGCTGATAAACACATTGTTTTCCATAGGCAAACCCTGACCTGGAATAGCTGCCACATAAGGCACTATGGTTTTCAATGCTTTTGGCATACGTTTAGTAGCAGCCCACTGAGAAAAACCTTCGTAACTTCCGCCATACATAGCCACGCGGCCATCACTCCAGACTTGTTTCGCCAGCCAGTTAATAGCAGCAGTGACATCATCTACTTCAGTTTCATAAGGCACTATAGAACTGCGGCTTAAATGTTTTCCTCTGGCGTAGGCAATCACACCTATGTAGCCACGCTGTGCGGCCTTGCAGGCTTTGGCAATATCCAGACTGCGATCCTGTTCAGCATAAATAGTAAAACGTAATGCCACAGGTAAAGGCTCTGTCAAAACGCGTGGACGTACCACCAGCAAAGACAGCTCAGTGTTTTGATCGACTTTAATCAGCAGATCATCCTGCACCAGATACTGCACTGAGGTTTTGCCTGTTCCGGACTGATCCTCACAGGCTTTTAGCTGCGGTAAAAAAAATAATAGAAACAAGGCGATAGCTTGCAGTAAAGGTCGTGATAAGGTTGGATCCATGAAAATTGCTCTCTATGCTGGAATTGACGAACTCAATCGCACCGCTGTACTGTTTTATATAGCTGCGGGTGTATCCCACCCAAACAGCACAGTGCGATACCTGATCCGCAAAGTAAGCAATAGATAAAACAAAGTAGTGAGAACCAGGTGATTAGTTGTGATTTTTTGTGACTAAGCCTTGTGAACTCTTATCAGAATATAGCAGGATGCAAGTAACCTACTGATATGCAATACAAAATTAACGACATTGTATTTTGTGAGCAACTACAAAGTCTCACAACATCAACTCAGCGCATTTCATTAGAATCCAAAACTGCAGAAGTCTTGAGTTACTTTTGCCAGCATCCTGACCGCATCATTAGTAGAGATGAGCTGATTGAACAGGTATGGCAAGGCCAGTTTGTCACGGATAATGCCGTAACCCGGGTTATTGCAAAACTGCGTAAAGACCTGAATGACGAAGCCAAATCCAGCCGCTTTATTGTGACCTACCCAAAAAAAGGCTACCGGTTTATAGCTTCAGTTCAACTGGTGGATCAATCCGCACCACAAACAACTCAAGTAGAACCGGCTATTAAAGCAGTGATAAAACCCAGGTTCTTTTCCGCGCCTATAGCGCTGAGCCTGCTGTTTATCCCCGCACTGGTCATTATATTATCGCTGTTTTGGTGGTTCAGCCCTTCAGAAACACCTCACTCACTGAATGCTCGGGCAATGACCCGCCATTCAGGAGATGAATACCATGGCGCCGTTTCGCCTAATGGCAAGTATCTGGCTTACACATCAGCGACACAGGGACAACTTAAACTCTATCTGAAAGATTTAACTACAGAGAAAACCCTGCAGATAGGTGAAGCTGAAGGCTTCTCGGGCCCGGCAAGCTGGTCACCTGATGGTCAGCAACTGGTGTATCTGTACACCAGTAAAAGCAGTTGTGAATACCGGGTTCTGACATTAAACAATGATAAGGTACTCAACTCTGAGTCTTTACATCAGTGTCCACTGGGCAGTTACGGTAAAGCACTATTTGATCACAGCGGTAAAAAGCTGATTCTGACGATAAGAGAATCTAAACGTCATCCCTACCTGCTTTATCAACTGGATATACCAAGCCGCCAACTGACCAAATTAAATCAGCCAGCAGCCTACCTGGCGGGCCACACTGAGTTTGATCTACATCCGTTCGAAAACAAGCTCGTAATCAGCTCACCCGATGTTTCGCAAAACTTATGGTTTTACAGCCTGGATCTGGACAGCGGAAAACTGAAGACGTTATTCAGCCGCACCGACTATACCTGCTGTGGTATCTGGGCTCATGACGGCGAACATATTGTGATGCTGGGCCCGTACCCTGCCAGCAGCTTAGTTTCAGTACAACTGGATGGCAGCGACGAATCAACGATTTATAACAGCGTGCACCAAATTGTTGCGCCACAACGCCTGCCTGGTAATAAAGGCTATTTATATTCTGGCCTGACCCACAATACTGACTTGTTTTATCAGGCCTTTGAGCCTGTTGTTGGCCAAAAGGCTCCGGCGGTGCGACTGGCGAACTCATCTGTGACCGACAGAGTGCCGGCAATCAGTCATGACGGACAACGGCTGGCTTTTATTTCCTTGCGAAGCGGCGCATCGCAACTTTGGTTACAAGATATAACTCAGGACACAGCGCAGCGGATCACCGCTCTGAAAGACGCCTTAAATTACATAGATATACAGTGGTCACCCGACAATAAACGTATAGCCATGATGTCCAGCAACAGGATACGAATTGTCGATGTCGACTTTCAGACCATTATGGAAATCCCCATTGAGCAACAGGAGATCCGTGGCCTGTCCTGGTTGGATCAACATAAACTCAGCTTTAGCCTGAATACCAACAATCAATGGCAAGCCTACCAGTTTGATTTGGGAACTAAAAATGTTTCAAAGTTTTTACCAGACACAGAATTCGTTTATGCCAATCCGACTTATGGCCAGCAGGTGCGCTTTTTATCCGATGGGCAGGTGATGATCAACGACAAACCCAGCGCCATAAAACTCATGCCGCCAGACAGAATAAAACGCGCCTTTCAGTTTGCGATGGATAAACAACGACTGCTTTATTCCACTCAGCTCGACGGCAAAAACAGATTAATTGAATACAACATCACCACAAAAAGCAGCAAAACCTTGCTGCAAAACGACAACTTGCTGGAGTTTTCTTTAGGCAAAGGTGGCGTGTTTTATTCGCTTAGCGTTGAAACCAATGCTGATTTATTCGTGATCGACGGGCAGAACTAAGAGTTCTGAGCGGGAGGAATCTGAACCGCGACCCGATTCCAAAGTTTTAGCTGGAAACGGGTCAAGACTGTAAGATTAATGGCTAAACTGCAGCGCCGCCAAACGGGCATACAACTCACTGCTTTGCAGCAATTCGGTATGTGTGCCCTGGGCCACAATTCGCCCGGCTTCCAGTACCACAATACGATCAGCTGCCAAGACTGTTGCCAGCCGGTGCGCTATCACTAAGGTAGTACGGTTTTGTGCCGCATTATCCAACGCCTGCTGCACTTGCCTCTCGCTTTCAGCATCCAAAGCACTGGTGGCTTCATCCAACAATAACACCGAAGGGTTACTTAAGATGGCCCTGGCGATGGAAATACGTTGACGCTGACCACCGGATAACCGCACACCACGCTCGCCTAAATAAGTGTTGTAGCCTTCAGGTAAAGCCAGAATAAAGTCGTGTGCCGCAGCCATTTTTGCTGCAGCTTGTACTTCCTCTTCTGATGCTTCAGGACGGGCGTAACGGATATTATCCAATACAGAAGCGGCGAAAATCACAGTGTCCTGCAGCACTATGCCAAAAGGCTGGCGGGCGTCTGTTAAACGCAGCTCCTTTAAATCCATGCCGTTGAATTTTACCTGGCCTTGTTGTGGATCGTAAAACCTCAGCAGCAACTGGAACAAAGTGGTTTTACCGGCACCGGATGGGCCAACCAAAGCTATATGTTCACCAGGTTTAATTTGCAGTGAAAAGTCCTGCAAGGCCAAGGTATCAGGCCTTGATGGGTAACAAAAATTCACTCCACTGAACTCAATACCAGTGCCAGCCAGATTATGTTCAGGCAACACAAAAGGCAGAGGATCTGCTGTTTCCACCACAGGGGATTGCACATTGAGCAGCTGCATTAAGCGCTCGGCGGCCCCTGCAGCACGTTGCAGATCGCCCCAGACTTCGGCAATAGCGCCTATAGCACCTGCTGTAAGTACTGCATATAAGATAAACTGAGACAACTCGCCGCCTGTCATTTCATTAGCCAGCACAGCCTGAGCACCTAACCAAAGCACAAAGGAAATAGCACCAAAGACCAGCACAATGGCTACCAAGGTCAACATAGAGCGGGCGCGGATACGGGATAAGGCCGTGCTAAAGGCATTTTCTACCGAATCAGCGAAACGTATGGTTTCACGCTGCTCTTGCCGGTACGACTGCACTGTTGGGATAGCATTCAGTACTTCACCTGCCACAGCACTGGCATCGGCAATACGATCCTGACTGTCGCGCGACAACTTGCGTACTTTGCGGCCAAACAGGAAAATCGGCAAAATCACCAGCACCAAAGTCAGCAGTATATAAGCGGCTAATTTAACGCTGGTGACAAATAACATCACCAAACCGCCAAGCAGCAAGAAGCTATTGCGTAAGCCCATAGATAAACTGGTACCCACCACGGCCTGAATTAAAGTAGTATCAGTGGTTAAACGCGACAACACTTCGCCAGTTTTAGTCAGTTCAAAAAACTGCGGGCTCATTTTCACCACATGGGCATAGACGGCTCTGCGTAAATCCGCTGTTACCCTCTCCCCCAACCAGGACACATAATAAAACCGCAGCGCTGTAGCTACAGCCAGCACCACAGAAAGGCCAAATAACGCCAGAAAGTACTTGTCTATATGGCCGGCCTGATCGGTCGAGAACCCTGCGTCAATCAAATAACGAAAGGCCACAGGCAAGGTCAGTGTGGCTACAGCAGCAACAGTTAACGCGATGAAAGTGAGTAACCAGCGACTGGCATAAGGCGTTAAAAACGGCACTAAGCTAAAAAGCGGACCCATTTTTTTAGCGGGTGCCGCAACTTCAGTTTCAGCCTCTGCTTTGGCTAGAACAGATTCGCTACTCATCAGTTACAAGCCAGCCAGAATACGCAGTACTAGAGCGACTGCAGTGCCAAAAATCAGCAGCATGGCGGCAAGAAAACTAATAATAAAACCAGGCCCCCGACTTTTCGCATCTTTGATATAACTGACAGCATACAAAACCCGGCCTGCTAACCAGACGAAACCTAACAGCCCAGCCCAGAGTGGACTGACATAGTCACTGAATAACCAAAGCGCAGGCAAAAACAGTACCAGTTGCTCCAGTGTATTCATCTGCACTCTATAGACGACTTCAAATGCGGCATGACCTGTAGTTGCAGGCGCTGCCACCCCATATTTTTTCCTCGCCATACCTACGGCCAGAAAGCTGTAAACAAATAATAAAAGTGCCAGCAGGGTGACAATAGCGGGAAGATGTAAAGCCATAATAGACCTTCAGTCAGATAGAGGCGGATTGCCTGTGAAGGTTATGGGGGTGCGATAGCAGGAATTCAATTAAGAAAAGGCAAGGCGGTCAGAGTTAAAGTGATCACCTTGCCACAATCAATCGCCTCAGGTTCTGAACTGAGCCAGTAATCCGGCCAGATTATGCATTTCTTTATTCAGATTTGTGCTGCTCTGACGAACATGCTGACCAATGCTTTCATTGGTTTTGGCCTGCTGCACTATTGAATCCATACTACTGTGGATATGCTTCATTTCCGTTTGCTCTAGTCGCGCCGAATCTTTGATATCTTCACTGACAGAGCGGATTTTGTTGACCACTTCAACTATAGAAGCAAAAGCTCTGCTGGTATCAGCGATCCGCTCGGTAATAGCCAGAGCTTTTTGCTGAGCTCCAGCCATCACTTTCACAGCCAGACCAGAACCATTGGTTAGGTTATTGATAATAGCTTCTATTTGCTTAGTAGAATCCTGAGTACGGGACGCCAAACTACGCACCTCATCGGCTACTACCGCAAACCCCCGGCCAGACTCACCAGCCCGGGCCGCTTCGATGGCCGCATTCAATGCCAGCAAGTTAGTCTGTTCAGCAATACTGCGGATCACCTCGAGCATAGCGCTGATATTTTTACTGTCTTCCACCAGAGCACTGATCACCTTAGAGGCGTTATTGATTTCATCTGCGACTTCGTTCACCCCGGAACGTGCCGCCTGCACCACCTGAGCACCTTGCGAAGTAATGCCTGACGCTTCACCTGATGCGGAATCAGCTTTGTGTACAGCCTGACTGATATGGTCGATCGCCTTACTCAACTCTTCAATAGCGTCAGCTACTGCAACTGTTTCTTTTAGTTGTACGCTAACTGCTGAGGTCGTTTGTTCTATGGCAGCGGAAATATCGTGATGAGCTGAACTAAGCGAGTCGTGGCTTTGTTTAGCGGATTGCATCAGTTGCTGTAATTGGGCGATAAAATGGTTAAAAGCGACCGCTAAATCTTTCACTTCTGAGTCTGAGCCTTTGGTACTCAAGCGGGCCGTCAGATCACCAGAACCACGGCCTAAATCAGTTAAATGTCGTTTTAATCGGGAAAGAGGTACCAGAATAATGGACTGAGCAAACATAAAAATCAGCACAGCTATCACCACGCTTACGCCCAGGCCTGCACTTAAATTCCAACGAGCCGAACTTTGCAACGAATCCACTGCAGCAGTTTCGGACTCTACCGCTGAATCGGCCTCTTCTTCCATAGTGCCGACAAAGTCGAGCAAACTGACCACTGACGTCTGAAACTTTTGATACTGATCTTTAGACTGCTGTCCTGCCTTCACTTGCTGATGTAACAGATCACGCTGCTGTTGATAATCAGTCCAAAGCCGCTGAAACTCAGCCAAAGTTGCGCTTTTTAATAAACCACTTTGTTCCATTCTGGTCAGCGCCTCTTTGGCCATAGCACTGGCTGCAGCTAATTGAGTCTCAGTCTCTGCTGGCGTCAACTCTGCATGGTAGAACTGCTGCAGTACTATGATTTCCTGCTGTATACCAATTTGTCCTTCCATAGCGCCATCCGCCGTATCCCAGGCAGGCCCACTTAAATACTCCAGCATTTCACCAAGTTTGCTGCTGGCCTGCAAACCTATATAGCTGTTCATCGCCACGACAAGTAAAAAGCTTGCGACGCCTAATGTAATAGCCATCTTAATTTTCATAGTTGATCCTGTTATTCCAAAGAGAAAAGCAGCCGGAGTCCGAGCGCAAAGGCATTATCCAAATCTGGATCCATGGATGGATTGACCACATAGAAAAGACTGCCTTGTACTGTCATTTGCTCTAGTACAGGCAAAGCGTAGCTCAGCTCCCAGGTAGTTTCATTCTGACCTACAGCAGAATTTTGTTGCATATAAGGAGAACCATTGCTGGCTTTCGCCATGGCCAGACCTAAAGCATCAGCTGGGCGCCATAGATCTGTATAAACAGCACCTGCGCCATAGTAGTTTTGCAATTGATTGTGGTCCTGATCGGCCACACCTGCCTGTAGAAACAGTGAAAGTTGTTGCAGCCACTAATACTGAGCAATCAGATACACACCGCTGTTATCACGATGCAGCTCAGCGTTCACCGGGTTTTCTACTAATGCGTTGTGCTGCCAGACGCCAAGCCCTATTTTGTAGCGCTCAGACACCATGCCAAGTTCGGCAGCACGAAATACGCCTTCACCTTCTTCAAAACGAATATGAGTGCCACGTCGTCCTTGAGGATGACCTGGCACACCGTCATAAATCGCCAGATGAGCATAATAGTGACCCAGCTGAAGGCTGAGTAAGGCAGCCACAGCCGTAGTTGGAAAAATAGAAGGAGTAGCCTGAGAGGTATCAGGCCCTATACCAAAAGAGGGATGAGTAAAAAGTGCTGCACTTTCAAGACTATAAAACACAGAATTGTAATCATGTAAGCCTACAAGAGCTTTAAGCTGCCCCTCCATAAAGCTATGTTGATACCATAATTCGTACAGTTTGGTTTCATCATCAGCCGCAATATTAGACATGCCCTGTACATCACCAACCAGTTCAGAAGGATCGCCGCCATAGTTAGCAAGCACATAACCAAACAGCTCCCCGTCTTGCCACCAGCCAGCTTCGGCAGTATCCGCAGTCAGAGTGAAATCGGCGCTGGCCAGACTACGAGAGCCCTGATCCACGCCGCCATCCAGATTTTGCACATGCTCCAGCGTCAGCGCAAAGCCCGGAGTAATGGCTTCAGATGCATACAAGGATAAAGATGAAAACGATAAAAATGCGAGGGAAAAAACCTTTAGCTTTAGCATAGGCTTACCGCAATTTAACGGACAGGTTTTGAGTATAACGGAGTTTTTAAAAGCTGCTTTTTTGCTGGAGAATATTTGAAAAAAACGAAAGCCTGCAAAAATTTGCAGGCTGCCCGCAGCTGTTAATACACCAACTTCCTTAGTCGCAGCAGATCCCTAATCCCTTCATAAGCCGGGAAACAGGCGGTGATCAACAAGCCATACGTGAAGCCTTTTTCCAGTTGCAACAATGAAAACAAGCTGTTCAGCTCGGCAGGACCAGCCTGTAACAATGGACCACTAAAAGCCAACATCACTAGAAACACCATAAAAGCAGTGTTTATTGCAACACTGCTCAGCAACAGGCGGCGGTCCCAGATCCGTTGTTGCAACTGCCATAGGCTTAATAGAACAGACAGCACTATCACCGGACTAAACCATTGCAACATCAGTAGCGCCGTATCAGTAAAACTAACACTACGAGCGGCAAATTCAGCAGGATTCACCCACAATGGATGCCAAATCACTATGAGCAAAAAGACACAAGTCGCCAGATCACTAAAGATGTCACTCAGGCTGATATGTTGCCAACCCAAATCTGCTTTAGGTAACGCTTTAGGCGACCAGTCTTTGCCAGAGCAAGTATCGAGTTTATGCCCTGTGCCATTCAAAGCAGCAAAACTTAGCACTATAGCGGCGAAAGCAAAACAGGCATCCTCCATAAATCCAGCGGCAAGCTGCAGCATAAAGCGAATTAAATTGCCATCACTACTGCTCATCCAATGGGTAGTTGCACCTATCACCTGCAACACAAAAAGTACCCCTAACACCATATACAAAGTGTGTTTCAACAAAGGCATATCTTCGGCTGCGACTAAAGCTTTGGGCGGCACAAACTGATAAGCCACAACTCTTGGCCGACCCATTTGTTTTAACACTTTGGCCACCTCATCTTCTGATAACTGGCCTTGCTGCTCTCTGATCGCATCCAGCTGATCCATAATATTGGCATTCAGCTCACGACCTATTTCCTGCCTTTTATCTTCAGGTAACTCACGCTGCACAGCAGCGACATAACGCTCTACCAGTTCCATTATTCAGTCTCCCCGCTTTGAGTCAGTTCAAGGCTTTGGCTCAGTGCTTCGCTTTCCGTGAGCAAAGGAGTCAAAGCTGAATTCAGTTGTTGCCATTCGTCGGTCAGCTGCAGCAGCAGTGCTTTGCCTTGCTCCGACAGCAAGTAATAACGCCGCTCGCGGCCTTCCGCTTGCTGCCATTCGCTGTCCAGCAAACCTTGTTCAGCTAAACGCCGCACCAGCGGATACAAAGTCCCTTCGTCTATATCTATGCCTCTGTCCTGCAGCTGCTTTCTGAGCGAGTAGCCATAATGTGGCTGCTTCAACGAGGCCAAAACAGCCAGCACCAGCACACCCCGGCGCAGTTCCAGTCGCATTTTGTCCAGCTGTGAAGATGTCATAAAAAATCCTGTTCATTCACCTATACTGTGCCACACACACTGTGCGCCACACAGCAAATACTAGGCGCGACACAGTAACAGTGCAAGGTTATTTTTTGTACAAAAAATCAAGTTATTGAAAAATAAAGATTTATTTTTTGATGAAAGTTAAATGAGGGCGACCGTCAAGGTCGCCTCTAGAGCTGCAGTGCAGGATGAGGTTTATCTAACTACAGAAGCTAAAGCTTTTTGCCAGCCGCTTAGCAACTCTTGGCGTTTTTCGGAGGACATTTGCGGTAAAAACTCTTGAGCATCAGAGCTGAACTGCACATCAGCCAGATTTTCAAACCAGCCCAACTGCACAGCAGCTAATATGGCAGCGCCATAAGCTGAAGCTTCGTTTTGGCTGGGTTTGAGTACAGGCAGATTCAGCACATCAGCCAGGTGCTGACAGAGCCAATTATTCGCCACCATGCCGCCATCTATCTGTAATTGCTCTACCTTGGCTCCATCAGCCAACATGGCGGAGAGTAAATCTGCCGTCTGATACACCACGGCTTCCAGGGCGGCACGAGCTAAATGCGCTTTGCCAGTACCCAGCGTCATGCCGACTAAAGCAGCACGAGCTTCAGGCTGCCAGTGTGGTGCGCCTAAACCGGTAAAAGCCGGTACTAAATAGACACCGCCGTTATCTGGCAGGCTTAGCGCCAAAGCTTCGGTTTCACTGGCCTCACGAATAACACCCAGCTGATCCCGTAGCCATTTCACTGCAGCGCCAGCGACAAAAATGGCGCCTTCCAGCGCGTAAAAAGTCTGACCCTGCACGGTAAAAGCTACTGTAGTGAGTAATCTGTGTTTGGAAAATAACGGGCTGCAGCCTGTGTTTAACAAGGCAAAACAGCCTGTGCCGTAAGTGCTTTTTAGCGAGCCCGCACTAATACAACCCTGACCTAAAGCCGCGGCTTGCTGATCGCCCACCAGCGCCAGCACAGGCAAGGCCAATCCAAATAAGCGGGTATCGCAAAGGCCATAACTATCAGCACTTTGTTTAACCTGCGGCAGTATTTGCTCTGGCACACCAAACAATTGCAACAGCTCTTGATCCCAATTTAAGCTTTGAATATTCAGTAACAAAGTGCGGCTGGCATTGGTGGTATCTGTGGCATGCACCAGCCCTGAAGTTAAACGCCAGAGTAAAAAACTATCTATAGTGCCAAAGGCGAGTTCATTGTCAGCAAGTGCCTGCTGCACATCGGCATTGTGATTGAGTAACCATTGAATTTTGCTGGCGGAAAAATAAGGGTCGAGCAATAAACCAGTTTTTTGCTGCACCCAGTCTTCGTGGCCTTGATCTTTCAGTTGCTGGCAATAGTCAGCTGTGCGTCTGTCTTGCCAGACAATAGCTGGTGCCAGTACTTTATCTTGGGCTTTATGCCAAAGCACAGTAGTTTCGCGCTGATTGCTGATACTAACACCCAGCACTTCAATACCCAGCTGCACCGCCTGCGCCAACACCTGCCGACATACCTTCAGAACAGAGAGCCAAATCAGCTCTGCGTCTTGCTCCACCCAGCCTTGGTCTGGATAAACACAATCCAGCTCCTGCTGCGCCACAGCTAATACTTTGCCATCACAGTTAAATAACAAAGCCCGGCTGGAAGAGGTGCCTTGGTCTATGGATAAAATGGCTTGCTGGCGCATAAATGGCTCTTGGAGTTTGGAATACAGTGAATAGTCTTAGCCTAGCTGCGACTGATGCGGTTGGAAAGATATTCTATAAATCAAAAGCTTGTTAGTTAGCTGCCAGAAGTTTTACTGCAGTGCAAAACCCTTTGAAACTTAAAACTGCGGCGACCCAAAGGCCGCCGTAGTTTTATCTTCTCAAGTTACTTCAATAGCAGCGCGATCACATGCTCAGATCAAACCTGTCCAGCGTCATCACTTTGCTCCAAGCTGCAACAAAGTCTTTGGTAAACCTCACTTTGCCATCCTGTGCCGCATACACCTCAGCTATGGCACGTAACTCTGAATGGGAGCCAAATACCAGATCCACCGGAGTCGCAGTCCATTTCAGTGTGCCGGTTTTGCGATCCACTCCTTCATACAACCCTTCGGTTTTAGCCGACTTGCGCCATGCTGTGGACATATCCAGCAAATTGACAAAGAAGTCGTTGCTTAAGGTGCCGGGTTTACTGGTAAAAACGCCATGTTTTGTGCCGCCTGTATTGGCATCCAGCGCACGTAAACCTCCGATCAGCACTGTCATTTCCGGCACGCTTAGCGTCAGCAGATTGGCTTTATCCACTAAAGCTTCGGCCGGAGATAAAGCTGCATCTTTGCCGTACTCTTGAGAATAGTAGTTACGGAAACCGTCTGCAGCAGGCTCCAATACAGCAAAAGAAGCTACATCGGTTTGCGCCTGACTGGCATCAGTGCGGCCCGGTGTAAATGGCACTTCCACTGTGATGCCCCCCGCTTTAGCGGCTTGCTCTACTGCAGCACTGCCAGCAAGTACGATTAAATCGGCCAACGAGACTTTTTTGCCACCCTTCTGGGCTTTATTAAAGTCCTGCTGAATAGCCTGCAGTTTTTTCAGTACCTTGGCCACTTCAGAGGGATTATTGACCGCCCAGTCTTTTTGCGGTGCTAAGGCCAAACGAGCACCATTGGCACCACCACGTAAATCAGTACCACGGAAACTGGCGGCTGCAGCCCAGCTGGTGCGCACTAGCTCTGGCACTGCTAAACCTGATGACAGCACTTTGGCTTTCAGCGCTTTGATATCCTCCGCGTTGACCAATTCATGATCCACAGCAGGCACAGCGTCCTGCCAAATCAGCGTTTCAGCTGGTACTTCAGAGCCTAAATAACGTACCTTAGGCCCCATATCGCGGTGGGTTAATTTAAACCAGGCTTTGGCAAAGGCCAGTTCAAACTCCTTAGGGTTTTCTTTAAAGCGCATGGTGATTTTGCGGTATTCAGGATCTTCTTTCAGCGCTAAGTCTGTGGTGAACATAATAGGAGCATGACGTTTGGTTTTGTCATGTGCATCCGGCACCAGAGTAGCTCCCTTACCATCTTTCGGGATCCACTGGGTAGCACCAGCCGGACTTTTGGTTTTTACCCAATCAAAGGCATACAGGTTATCCAGATACTGAGTGGTCCAGGCTGTTGGATTCACCGACCAGGCCCCTTCTAAGCCTGAAGTGACAGTATCTTCGGAATGGCCTTTACCGCATTTGTTTTTCCAGCCAAAACCCTGCTCTTCCAAACCAGCAGCGGCTGGCTCTTTACCGACACATTCTTCAGGTTTATGTGCACCATGGGCTTTACCAAAGGTATGGCCCCCCGCTATTAAGGCCACGGTTTCTTCGTCATTCATCGCCATACGGCCAAAGGTTTCTCGAATATCTTTGGCGGCAAGCAAAGGATCAGGATTGCCATTTGGCCCTTCAGGATTGACATAAATCAGGCCCATTTGCACTGCAGCCAAAGGTTTTTGCAGCTTGCGATCCCCGCTATAACGCTTATCATCCAGCCACTTGCTTTCAGGCCCCCAATAGACAATATCGGCTTCCCAATCGTCAGTGCGGCCACCGGCAAAACCAAAGGTTTTAAAGCCCATAGACTCCAGCGCCACATTACCTGTTAACACCATTAAATCGGCCCATGAAATTTGCCGTCCATATTTTTGCTTAATGGGCCAAAGCAAACGCCGCGCTTTATCTAAATTGACATTATCAGGCCAGCTGTTTAAAGGCTCAAACCGCTGCTGGCCACCACCAGCCCCACCACGACCGTCAGACACCCGATAAGTACCGGCACTATGCCAGGCCATACGAATAAAAAAGGGCCCATAATGGCCATAATCCGGCGGCCACCAGTCTTGTGGCGTGGTCATAATTTTAGTGATATCAGCTTTAACCGCTTTTAAATCCAGCTTTTTAAACTCTTCAGCGTAATTAAAACCTTGCTCCATAGGGCTGGATTCCACCCCATGCTGACGCAAAGGAGCCAGATTCAGTTGTTCAGGCCACCAGAACTGATTGCCCTTATTCATGCTTTCAGCACTGGCCATAGGGGTAGTTAAAGCTAACGAAACGGCGACTGCTAAAGCCGATAGTAATATTGTTTTCCGTTGAAGCATATGCGCTCCCTCCATTGGTTAAAGTTTAACCTGCACCGCGATAAACACTAGACCAATGGAATAGAAAATGTGGTTTTAATCAATTTAAATGATTAATTAAGGTTTGGGCTATTTGTAAAGATTTAGGGACGGGGGGCTGGGGCTACAGATCTTTACAGCCATGCACTCTTGCGTGAGTGGTATAGGTACACTATATTTTGTACGTTATCTTGTACTTAAAAGGGCTTTATTGTGGCACGTCTCCGACTTGATCAGGACATCCAACCTCTTTCTGAATTCAGATCCAATGTTGCTTCTTATATCCGGCAAATTAACGAAACCCGCCGTCCTTTAGTCATTACACAACATGGCAAAGGCGTCGCTGTGCTGTTGGACGTTGCTGAATATGAAGCTATGCAAGAGAAAATTGAATTACTGGAAGAACTGCGCACTGCTGAAGCCCAACTGGCTTCAGGTGCCGGAGTTTCAAATGAAGATGCCCGCAGTTTACTGCTAGCACGGTTGAAAAAATGAATGGTTTGGTCGATGTTGGGTTTGCGTTAAATTTTATTATCGAGCAATTTTTTGATTTACTTAGCGATGGACTGTTTATCCTAGATAAAACCTAGTTTCTTCATATTGAGCACACCACTTCCCACTATGAATTTTGCTAACAATGTTTAAATTACCTTTTAATCTTTTCAGTTGCTCAGCATTTAAGTACCCGCTACGAACAAGCCTCTTCCAAGCTTCAGGATAAAACGTAGCAACTATAAATCCTACAAAAGAAAAAGGAGTCATGATTTTCTTCACTGGTATCCTTGATTCATTATCATGCCCTATGTGAAGGTGGGTAACTGGATGATGTGTTGGATGATATTGATCTGGATGAATATCAAGCCTCACCGGGGTTGAAACTTTAAATGAACTTTCTGTATCAAGGTAATCACTATAATCTTTGTCTATTCCTTCTTCGATCAGAGACATTGATTCTGCTTCGCTATAGCCATCTCTTATAAGGTTTTTCAATGAATCTTGTTGAAACTCTTCTTGGGTAAGCAAATTTGCAAATGGCGACATCATGTACTTAAAACTATCTTCTTTAAAAAAGAAAAGACTTTGGTCATCAATTTTCAACTGATACCAGTACATCTCGTTGTGCATATTCCATTGTTCGTAATAACTTAACTCTCGAAGTCTTGAAATATAGTCGGATGGCAGTGTCATTCGATGATTCGAATGTATTAATAGGCCACTTTCTTCCAACAAACTCTTTGAGTCTGCAATCGATTGAAGAAAAGCATTAGTGCTCATTGTTTGCTCCGACGCGCCAGCATTTCCTCATACATCCGTTCTAGTTCTTCAGCTCCACCAACCTCTTCAAGCATTTTTTTGAGCTTGAGAATTTCTTTGTCACTCTCGGGCGTTTTTCTCTTTAAATCCGTTTCAATTCTTTCAACCTCATTTTGTGATGGATAATCAAATTGGATCTGAGGACAAAATCTTTTTGCTTTATCAATTTCTTCAAACAGGCTTGCGGGTGCATTAGAATAACCAGTGAGGGAAAGCCAACCTTTAGTCCTAGTCATTGCGGTGAAAAGCAAATTTCGGTTTCGAGTATTTAAGTTGTGGCAAACATAATCACATCCAATCACATAAACAGAATAAGCCTCATTTCCTTTGGCCTTATGGACGGTACTTAACGTTACCCTCCCTTTAACATGAAAATCACCTATTGAGTACTTGTTTGCATGCGTATTATTCGTCTCAATTTCATGAGCAGACAAGAAGTTCGTTAGTCGATTAAAATAATTAGTACATGCTCGATCATCCAAACATATTACAAGTATGTCTTCTTCTAAAAGCCCCTCTTGCTTAATATCTAATGCAATTTTATTCGCAACGTAAGCGACCTCTTCATCTACATCATTAAAGCCCAGAGTCGTTTTAATTAAACTGTTAGGCTCCTCTGCTATGAGTGTGGGCGATTTATCAGAGCTACGCTGTACGATGACCTTTTCATTCGGTAGAAAATTGCCTTCTTGCCGACTTAAAACCTCGTAACCCAAGTTTTTCCAAAGCTCAACCGACTCAATTTTCTGAACTTGTCTTTGTCCATAGACGCCAAGACCTACGGAGTGCGCTGTAACTAAAACTGATAGCGGTGTTCGATAACAAGTTTCTAAGAAGTCATCTTGTAAAAAGTCTAAATTGCTACCCTCACCAAAAATCTCTCTGGCATTCGGTACCCTCTTCTGAAAAATATTTTGGAATACGTCGGCACCAAACGTAACTCGGTTATTCTTCGCAAGCTTCGTGCATAGCAATAAGTAACTTTTGGAATAATCTTGCGCTTCATCGACAAAAACGAAATCGTACATAGGTCGAATATCAGCCAAGTCGAGTAGCTGTTGACATGCAAACGCAAAAGGCTCCATTCCCATAGGGGCTAAACGCTGGGCCGCAGGCAATGTTAAGGGACTTACACCATGAGCAATACATGCATTGTAATAAACTCCTGCGTTAGACGCGCCTCCCCATGCATGAAGTACTTTCACACAATCTAGATAACTCATATCATCATGAAACTCTCTGTAAAACCTGTGTATTAATCGCTTCACATGCTGATATAAACTTTTTGTGCTGAATGTGTACAGCACTGATAAAGATCGATCTTTCTCCCTCAATAATGTCTGAACAACTTTCATTGTTAAAATGACTGTTTTACCAGACCCCGCTAGCCCACGAATTCGGTGCGGTCCTTCAACTGCAGGTATATACCCATCTTGTTGGCTACTGTCGAATTTCAAAATTTTTGATTCTGCTTCATGTATTTTTGCCACTTTTGTATCTTTACTGAACTCTTCTACATGTCTTTCAGCTGGCCTTAAGAGGCCTTTTGCTCCTTGCAACGAAGAAATCGACTCTTCAATCAGCGACTGAGGCACAACGGCTTTTTGCATTGAGAAGAATGAAATGAAGTCAGCTTTTGAATTCACAAGTGGATGAACAGTTTGTAAGAACTCGATTTTTTCCAGATGACGCGCAAGTAATAGAGACTTCACTGGAATCGCAAGTCCCATTAATCCTGAGCGCAGCTTATCGTTTTTAAAAAGCTTTGAGGTAATGTGACCTGCAACCTTGTCAAGCTTTGCATCTTCCATTTTAATCGCTTTCTGATCCGCTCGAATAAGTTCACTCGAATAGATGATAAAAATCCCATGATTTGGACTTACCACCAAAACCTGAGTCATGACAACAGCATCGTTATCGTCTTTGTATAAGGGAAACTCTAGAAAAATTGACGCATCTTGGAGGCTGAGTGAAGTTTCGTGCTCTTTCAAAGTCTGAATTATGTATTTAATCTCAGGATTTTTTTCAAGATCGAAACTTCTAGGAATGATATTCATATAAACCCACTTTGGCACGATAAGCCTGTCGCTTCTCATGCATATGCTTAAATGTCAGATTTTATCTTACTAGATGAACCTGAAATTGAAAACAGCAATGGCCGCATATAGCGGCAGCAAAAATAGCGGACAAAAATCAATAACTCATTGTTTTTAAATACTATCAACCAAAACACTCTATTCAATGCGTTAGTTCGGGCACAAATGATAATAACCTCGTTATCAGCAAGCTTAAGTCCTGAAAACTTTGTACTTTTTCTTTTTTAGTCTTGTGAGTACAACTGTAGCTGATTCACCAGTTTCAATGGCAGTAGCGCTAGCTTATGTTAGTTACATTTTTGTTGAGGCAGGCAGGTCATTTTTACTCGTAACCTGACGAATTATCTCAGCTGCTTACTACATACCAAACACCAGTAACTGCGTAGTGAGCAATCAAAAGTGAGCGCGGGAGGCGCGAACGGGCGAACGTAGTAGTTGGTGGTGGTTGGGCTGGTTCGGAGAGCTGTTTGGTTTTGGTCTAAAGTTAAAGAGTCAGATGAGTTCAGATGGGACTGAGGATTCGGATGGAATATTGGGGTCAGAGCAAATTTGCTTCGCAAATCTTGATCTGACCCCTTCGTGAGCCGCCATTCCCCCTTAAAAACAACAAACCCGGCTTGCGCCGGGTTCGTTTTTTTAGGGGGATGTGCGGATCACATCATTCCGCCCATGCCACCCATGCCGCCCATATCTGGCATTGCAGGAGCATCTTTCTTCGGCAGTTCTGTGACCATAGCTTCGGTGGTGATCATCAGAGAACCAACAGAAGCTGCAAACTGCAGCGCAGAACGGGTAACTTTAGTTGGATCCAGGATACCCATTTCCAGCATATCGCCGTACACGCCAGTTGCAGCGTTGTAACCGTAGTTGCCTGAACCGTTTTTCACGTTGTTCACTACAACTGATGGCTCTTCACCGGCGTTATCCACGATTTGACGCAGAGGTGCTTCCATCGCACGCAGTGCGATTTTGATACCGTGGTTCTGGTCTTCGTTGATGCCACGCAGGTCAACCAGCTTGGCCGCTACACGTACTAAAGCCACACCACCGCCAGGTACTACACCTTCTTCAACGGCAGCACGGGTTGCGTGCAGCGCGTCTTCTACGCGGTGTTTTTTCTCTTTCATTTCGATTTCAGTGGCAGCGCCTACTTTAATCACAGCAACACCACCAGCTAACTTAGCCAGGCGCTCTTGCAGTTTCTCTTTATCGTAATCTGAAGTGGCATCTTCCACTTGTTGACGGATTTGCTTCACGCGACCGTCAATGGCTTCCTGCTCACCAGCACCATCAATGATAGTGGTGTTGTCTTTGGTGATCACCACACGTTTAGCAGTACCTAAATCTTCTAGCGTGGCTTTTTCCAGCTCTAAGCCGATTTCTTCAGAAATCACCACACCACCAGTTAATACAGCGATGTCTTGCAGCATAGCTTTACGACGGTCACCGAAACCTGGAGCTTTCACCGCAGACACTTTCACTATACCGCGCATGTTGTTCACAACCAGAGTTGCTAAAGCTTCGCCTTCTAAATCTTCAGCGATGATCAGCAGTGGTTTGCCTGACTTGGCCACGCCTTCTAATACCGGCAGTAATTCACGGATGTTGCTGATTTTTTTATCAACAGTCAGGATGAACGGGTTGTCCAATTCTACCTGGCCAGCTTCCGGGTTGTTGATGAAGTACGGAGACAGGTAACCACGGTCAAACTGCATACCTTCAACCACAGCCAGCTCGTTGGCTAAGCCTTGGCCTTCTTCAACAGTGATCACGCCTTCTTTGCCTACTTTGTCCATGGCATTGGCAATGATTTGGCCAATTTCATCGTCAGAGTTTGCAGAGATAGTCCCCACCTGAGCAATGGCTTTAGTGTCGGCACATGGCTGAGATAATAATTTCAGTTCAGCAACAGCAGCGATAACAGCTTTGTCGATACCACGTTTTAAATCCATCGGATTCATACCGGCAGCAACAGCTTTTACGCCTTCGTTGATAATGTTTTGTGCTAACACAGTGGCAGTAGTAGTACCGTCACCAGCTTCGTCATTGGCTTTAGAAGCAACTTCTTTCACCATTTGTGCGCCCATGTTTTCGAACTTGTCTTCCAGCTCGATTTCTTTGGCCACAGATACACCATCTTTGGTGATGATTGGTGAACCGAATGACTTGTCCAGAATCACGTTACGGCCTTTAGGGCCTAAAGTTACGCGCACAGCATTTGCTAAAATGTTGACGCCTTTGAGCATCTTGTTACGGGCTTCATCGCCAAAACGTACGTCTTTTGCAGCCATTTTAAAAATTCCTCTGAATACTTTGAAATTAAATTAGAAAGTTCGGTTTAGTTATTCGGTGATCACGCCAAGGATGTTGTCTTCTTTCGTGATGACATATTCCTGGCCTTCGATTTTTTCAGTGCGTTCTACGTAAGCACCAAAGATCACTTTGTCGCCGACTTTCACATCTAAAGGACGGACTGTGCCGTTTTCTAAAATGCGGCCGTTGCCAACTGCAACCACTTCACCACGAGTAGATTTTTCAGCAGAAGCGCCAGTCAGCACAATACCACCAGCAGATTTGCTTTCAGCTTCCAAACGCTTGATGATGACGCGATCGTGTAATGGACGAATATTCATGCTTTTTTATCTCCTAAAAGCGATTTGAGTTTTAACATTGGGTGTTAAATTTGTTGTGCTTGCTATATGGGGCAATCTCCTTATGAACCCAAGGGCTATTTTTTAAAAAATCTCATTACTGAGATTATTTGTTCATTTTTCAACCAATCGATTCGTTTTATGCAACAAAATACGAGCTCAACGGGTCTTGTGTGCCGTGACTAGAGGATATCGCCATGATGATGGAACTGATTTTATGCAATTGTCCTGATGCAGAAGTTGCAGAACGCATCACTCAGCACTTGCTGGAGCAAAAGCTGGCAGCTTGTGTTAACGTTTTGCCCGCTGTGCAATCGCATTATGTCTGGCAAGGCAAACGTGAACAAAGCACTGAAATTCCATTGTTAATCAAAGCCAGAAAAGAAGATTTTATCGAAGTCGAACAGGCTATTTGTGCATTACACCCGTATCAGGTGCCTGAAATTATTGCCATTGCCGCGCAACAAGTATTCGCCCCCTATTTGCAGTGGGTTCAAGAGGTAACAAGTCGTGATTAAGAGTTTTTTATTTAGCCTGCTGTTAAGTCTGTCTTTTATAAGTCAGGCGCAAAGCACCAGTGCCCTGGCCGCCTTACAGCAAGGTTCGCAGTTTTTGCCGGTAGAGCAGGCTTTTGTGATGGATTTCCGTCAACAGGATACTGCCGGACAAAGTAAAGTGCAGGTCAGCTTTACCATAGCAGACGGCTACTACCTGTATAAAGACAAGTTTAAGTTTGTTGGCATAGATGCCGCCTTTTCTCACCCTCAGTATCCAAAAGGCGTGATGATTAAAGATGAATACTTTGGCGAGTCCGAAGTGTATTTTCATCAAGTGGTGCTGGATATTCCACTTAGCCAGTTGGGCTCTGAAGCTATGCTGAAGGTACGCTTCCAGGGCTGTGCTGAAGCAGGTTTATGTTACCCGGTGCAAACTCTGGATATTCCGTTAATAGCACCAGTGGCAGACAAAACAGCCACAGACAGCGCCAGCACAGCAGAGGCTGCAGCTGCGCTTGGGGTGACTGAAGATTCGGCTGCAATAGCTAGCCCAGGTTCAGCGCCAGTATCAGAACAGCTGCAACTTCTGGATAGCTTAAAAACAGACAGCACAGCCAAAGCGTTGTTTTTGTTTTTCCTTTTGGGTTTGGGTTTAGCTTTTACGCCTTGTGTTTTCCCTATGTATCCGATTTTAACCAGTATTATTGTAGGGCAAGGCCAGCAGTTATCCGGCAAACGCGCTTTTAGTTTGTCTATGGCTTATGTGCAGGGTATGGCGGTCAGCTACTCGTTATTAGGTTTATTAGTCGCAAGCTTAGGTTTGCAGTTCCAGACCTACTTTCAACACCCTGTTGTCTTAATCGCCATCAGTATCTTATTTGTATTTTTAGCCCTGGCTATGTTTGGCGTCTTCAACTTAAGCCTGCCGGAGAAATGGCAAAACAAGGTCAATAACTTAAGCAATAAACAACAAGGCGGCAGCATTAAAGGTGCGGCTTTGATGGGCTTGTTGTCTGGTTTAGTCGCCTCCCCTTGCACCACTGCGCCTCTGACAGCAGCACTTTTATATGTAGCTCAGTCCGGTGATTTAGCCTTGGGCGCTTTAACTCTGTATATCTTAAGCATGGGTATGGGTTTGCCATTGCTGATCTTAGGCAGCACAGGAGGCAAGTTTTTACCTAAAGCTGGCGCCTGGATGGATGTGGTCAAAGCCAGTTTTGGTTTCCTGCTTTTAGCAGTGCCGGTTTGGTTACTGAGCCGTTTCCTGCCAGCTTATGTGGTAGTGATTGCAGCAACTTTAGTCTTGTTGATGCTAGCTGTGTATTTACACCGTTTATCTCAGCAGCTCTCCCAAGGCACCACAGGCCAAAGCATCAGTTGGATGCTGGCTTTAGTAATAGTACTAGGCACCACAGGCGCTAACTTATGGTATTGGTTACCTGGCGCTACTGTGACTCAAGTATCTGGCCAGACTGTTCAGACACAAAATACCGAATTTAAACTGGTAAAAACTTTGGATGAGCTGCAACAGGAAGTGAAAAAATCAGCCGAAGCAGGTAAACCTGTGCTGGTGGATTTATACGCCGAATGGTGTGTGGCCTGTAAAGAGTTTGAGCACATCACTTTTGCTGATGGCGAAGTGAAAAGCTTAATGGCGCAGTTCACCTTAATTAAGATAGATGTCACCAACGCCACTGATCAGGATCAGCAATTACTGGATCATTTCCAGGTTTTAGGTTTGCCAACTTTGCTGTTATTTGACAAAAACGGCGGCGAATTAACGCAATCTCGCATTACAGGCTTCATGGGACCAAAAGATTTTAGCGCCCATTTAGGTCAAATACTGCAGTAAAAATTTCCGCGCTACTCACGGCAAAGTCAGACAGGCTCTGACTTTGCCTGAATTTCTTCATTTCATTTTCAACTTCGCAAAAAAGTTCCGCTCTGCTGATAAGACCAGTATTTTGCTGCCATTTGCAACGATTTCACTATAATAAGCGGCAAATCTGCAGCGACAGCTGATCGCTGAACAAAAAAGATGCAATTGTTTTCTAGCTTCGGCAAGATAGGAAACAATGAATAAAATGACGGGATATTCGCGCTATATGTCTACAAAATTACGTATTTTGCTGCTCAACGGCCCTAACTTAAATATGTTAGGCAAACGTGAGCCTCAAATTTATGGCGCTGCTACTTTACCGCACATTGTGGATGGCTTAATTGCCCATGCCAAAGAGCTGAATGTCACTTTGACTCATCTGCAATCCAACGCGGAACACGAGCTCATCAATGCGATTCAGCAAAGTTTAGGACAACAGGACTTTATTATTATCAACCCGGGCGCCTATACCCATACCAGCGTGGCTATTCGTGATGCCCTGCTCTCTGTGGCTATCCCTTTTATTGAAGTGCATTTGTCCAATGTGCATGCGCGGGAAGAATTCCGTCGTCACTCGTATTTATCCGATATCGCCAAAGGTGTGATTTGTGGTTTAGGGGCCAAAGGCTACCACTATGCACTGGAATCGGCGGTGTCGTCCTTATCAACCATTCCATCAAATTAATTAGGCAACTACGTCATGGATATCAGAAAAATTAAAAAATTGATCGAACTGCTGGAAGAATCAGGCATTAACGAGCTTGAGATTACTGAAGGTGAAGAGTCTGTTCGTATCAGCCGCAATGGTCCTGTACAGCAATATGCGCCAATGCAGTATGCTGCCGCACCAATGCAACAAGCTCCTGCAGCAGCGCCAGTGGCGGCCGCTGCTCCTGCTGAAGCAGCCAAGCCAGTCATCACTGGTCATCAAATGCGTTCACCTATGGTAGGTTCCTTCTACCGCGCTGCTTCTCCAACTTCAAAAGCTTTTGTTGAAGTGGGTCAGAGCGTTAAAGTGGGTGATACTCTGTGTATTATCGAAGCGATGAAGATGATGAACCAAATCCAGTCTGACAAGGCCGGTGTGGTGACACAAATTCTGGTAGAAAACGGCGAGCCGGTTGAGTTTGACCAGCCATTATTTGTGATCGAATAAGTTAAAAGGCAGACTCATGCTAGAAAAAGTACTGATCGCCAACCGGGGTGAAATTGCACTGCGTATTTTACGTGCGTGCAAGGAACTCGGTATCAAAACGGTGGCTGTGCATTCCACAGTAGACCGTAATCTGAAACACGTGCTGCTGGCCGACGAGACTATTTGTATAGGTCCTGCGCCATCACCACAAAGTTACTTAAACATTCCTGCGCTGATTGCCGCAGCTGAAGTAACCAATGCCCAGGCGATTCACCCTGGTTATGGTTTCTTAGCTGAACGTGCTGACTTTGCCCAGCAAGTGGAAGAAAGTGGCCTGGTGTTTATCGGCCCACGTCCTGAGTCTATCCGTTTAATGGGTGACAAGGTTTCTGCCATCGAAGCGATGAAAAAAGCCGGTGTACCTTGTGTACCAGGTTCTGACGGCGCAGTCGGCGATGACGACGAAGTCAACAAAGCCATCGCTAAGCGTATAGGTTACCCTATTATCGTCAAAGCGGCAGGCGGCGGCGGTGGTCGTGGTATGCGTGTAGTGCGCAGCGAAGCTGAATTGGTTGAATCTATTGCGATGACCAAAAACGAAGCTGGCACGGCTTTTGGTAATGACATGGTGTACATGGAAAAATTCCTGGAAAACCCACGTCATATCGAAATTCAGGTGCTGGCTGACGGTCAGGGCAACGCCATTCACTTAGGTGAACGTGACTGCTCTATGCAACGTCGTCACCAGAAAGTAGTGGAAGAAGCGCCAGCTCCGGGTATTACACCAGAATTGCGTAACTTTATCGGTGGCCGTTGTGTGCAGGCTTGTATCGACCTGAACTACCGCGGCGCTGGTACTTTCGAATTCCTGTTTGAAGACGGCGAGTTTTATTTCATCGAAATGAATACCCGTATTCAGGTAGAACACCCTGTGACTGAAATGATCACTGGTGTGGATCTGATTAAAGAGCAGCTGCGCATCGCCTCTGGCATGCCACTGAGCATTAAGCAGTCAGACATTGTGATCCGTGGTCATGCCGTGGAATGCCGTATCAATGCTGAAGATGCCAAGACCTTTATTCCGTCACCAGGCACCATCACTCGCTTCCACCCACCAGGTGGCAACGGTGTACGTTGGGATTCGCATATTTACGCTGATTACACTGTACCGCCAAACTACGACTCCATGGTTGGTAAGCTGATCACGTACGGTGAAAACCGTGAAATCGCTATAGCCCGTATGCGAAATGCACTAAGCGAACTGCTGGTCGGTGGTATCAAAACCAATATCGAACTGCACAAGCTGATTATGACAGACGAGAACTTCAATAAAGGTGGGACGAACATCCACTATCTTGAACATAAACTCGGCCTGAAATAAATACCCTTCGTACTTGAAGCCGCAGCGTTGTTGACTTCAAGCTATCGCCCCAGTCGCATAGGCAACTATGCTCCTGGGGTCTCAAGCTCTTGTCGCCTAGCTGCAACATCAATTACTTTGGGTATTGATATTGCCGGCGTACTTGATGCCGCAGCGTTGTTGACTTCAAGCTCTCGCTCCAGTCGCATAGGCAACTATGCTCCTGGGGTCTCAAGCTCTTGTCGCCTAGCTGCAACATCAATTACTTTGGGTATATAGCCTATTCAAGCCACCTTCCCGGTGGCTTTGCTTTTTGCGCCACCTAAGCGCTGATTTTACGCCGCCAAACTGCTACAATTCGCGCCCATTTCCAGAAAGTGAAGAGCAACGCCATGCCGTGGATCCAATTACGCGTAAACAGCACTGAAAAACAAGCCGAGCAGGTCAGCGATATGCTGATGAGCTGGGGGGCGCAAGCTGTCAGTTTTGTGGACGCCAAAGACACCCCAATTTATGAACCTCTACCGGGTGAAGTCTTGTATTGGGAAAATACTGTGGTGGTGGGTTTGTTCGATGCTGAGCACAAGATGGACAAAGTGGTGCGTCAGCTGGAAAAAGCTGCCATTTTTAAAAATGGTGTGCAGTACAAGCTGGAGCAACTGGAAGACAAAGACTGGGAAAGAGAATGGATGGATAACTTCCACCCTATCCGTTTTGGTAACCGTTTATGGGTTTGCCCAAGCTGGCGCGACATTCCGGACCCAACGGCAGTAAACGTGATGCTCGACCCTGGCTTGGCTTTTGGTACTGGTACTCACCCTACGACTGCGCTTTGTATGGAATGGCTGGATGCGCAGGAATTGTCGCAAAGCTTAGTGGTCGATTTTGGTTGTGGCTCAGGCATTTTAGGTATTGCCGCCTTAAAGCTGGGTGCTAAGCGTGTGGTTGGTATAGATATTGACCCGCAAGCTATTGAATCCAGCCTGGCCAACGCGACTCGTAACGGCGTAGAGCAACAGATAGAGCTGTATTTACCTAAGGATCAACCTGCTGAATTACAAGCAGATGTGGTGGTCGCTAATATTCTGGCTGGTCCATTAGCTCAGCTTTCAGGCATTATCAGCGCTTATGTCAAACCAGGTGGCTTATTGGCGCTGTCCGGTATTCTGGAAAGTCAGGCCCAGTCGGTGATCGATGCGTATGCCGCAGAATTTGAGTTTGACCCAATAGCGATAAAAGAAGAATGGGTACGCTTAACGGCGCGGAAGAAGGTTTAATATCTTATCTATCGTCTAAGTAGTTGGAGTTGCACAGCGGCGCAGTCAACAAAGCTGCAGCTTCAAATACAACGTCTCTACAGGCGACCTGCCCGGTCGCCTGTCTTCGAAAACTTCATATCAGTACACCCAACGTTCTGGCAGTATTAAAGCCGCAGCTATATAAGCAACCAGCACTGCTACTGGGAAATACAAGGCCATCACCACCACCAAAGCACGGATCACCCAAATCGGCTGATCGTAATAGGCGGCAAAACCTGCACATACACCAGAAATTTTGCGTTTTGCCTTGTTTACAAACCAGGCACTTTTATCAGTGTTTCTCATCGTTTTACTCCCCAACTTTGCTAATTACCGCTTTATCAAGCATCCACATCAAACCCGCTAAAGCCCAAACCACTACAATGTTAATCACAATGAGCGACATGTCCTTCTCCTCGATATTTAGCGGCGCCCTTTAGATCTCGTCGGCAGCCCAGCTACCTACAATGCCAAACCATGCTAAAACAACCATCAGTGCTACTATTTCCATTTTGACTTTCCTCAGTTTTGTTCGGTTTTAAATACTTACTATTATTTATCTGTGCTTAGCCGTTAGATTTCGTCTACAGCCCAGCTGCCAACAATGCCGAACCAAGCTAATACAACCATCAGTGCTACTATTTCCATTTTGACTTTCCTCAGTTTTCTTTAGGTTTTAAATACTTACTATTATTCATCTCTGCTTAGCCATTAGATTTCGTCTGCAGCCCAGCTGCCAACAATGCCGAACCAAGCTAATACAACCATCAGTGCTACCATTTCCATTTTGACTCTCCCAAGTATTCGTTAGTGGTTAAATTCATCATCAGCTTCTCTGTTGATACCTATACATTGCAGCTGTTATGCCAACTTAAAAATAATTTATAATCCATTGTTTTAATTAATCATTTTCAGATAAAAACAACAAAACCATATAGCTTAAATTTTATCCAAAACACAAATGTAGTATTTTTAACCACTTTTTAGTTGATTTTAAAACGTACAATTTTGACTAAATTCAGGCGCGTAAATGCTGCAGGATGGCGCTAAAGAAGAGTTTGAATAGTGGCAGAAATAAAGGGGGCGACAGGAGCAAACAGGAAAACGGAAAAGGATTTAAAAAAACAAAACCCGGTACTACTTAAGACCGGGTTGAGGTAGGAATATCAAAGGGGGGGAATAACCAATGCCAGATCACGGACACTAAGCCAACACTAACAACGGGCAATAAAAACAGCCCCAATAACCCTAATGTTAAGCTCAGCATCCTCAGTCAACCTTAGCCACTGCAACCACAGCTTCTTTTTCAGTTTCACTGCTGCTGACAAAAGTGGTTTCCAGTTCAGCCAGTGCTTTTTGGCTTTGCTCCAGTATCGCTACTTTTAATTCAGCCATTTGTTGGTTCATCAGTTCAGCAGCTAAAGCACTGACAGCTTGAGTGTTCACTGTAGGTAAGCTCAGCTCATTGGCTTGTGCTGATGGAGTAGCAGTAAAAGCTACACTGGTAACCAGGACTAATGCGGCAAATGTTTTCATGGTCGTGCTCCTTAATGAGTAGTGAAGTTCACTATCTCTATTTCAAGGTACGTGCCATACTGAAATTATTTTTTAAGACATTGATATTATTAGAATTAAAATAGAAACCACTTATTTCCCTGCAAAACTCAAAAAGGATAAAAACAAAAAAGTGGTGAAATTCACCACTTTTTTAGAAGTTTAACAAGCCGACATTTAACGCTGAGGCACCTTTTTCAGCGCGTCCAACATCACCTGTGGGCCACTGGTCGGTAGATGGCCTATTTCACTTAAATGCCGTCGCCACAGACGGGCGCCAGGTACCCCCTGGAACAGACCCAGCATATGCCGTGCTATATGCCAAAAACGTGCACCTTGCGCCATTTGACGCTCGATATAAGGCAGCATCAACTCCACCACCTGATGTGGTGTGGGCACAGTACGTGGGTTGTTATAAATAGCGGCATCAATTTGTGCCAGCATCAAAGGGTTAGCATAGGCTTCACGTCCAACCATAACCCCATCCACGTGCTGCAAATGGGTTAAACAGTCAGCCAGCGTTTTAACCCCCCCATTAATAGAGATATCTAAATGCGGGAAATCCTTTTTCAACTGATACACTCTTTCGTAATCCAGTGGCGGAATTTCGCGGTTTTCCTTCGGGCTTAACCCACTTAACCAGGCTTTACGGGCGTGTACGATAAACTGCTTACAGCCTGACTCGGCTATAGTGCCAACAAAGTCGACTAAAAACTGATAACTGTCCTGATCATCAATCCCAATACGGCTTTTCACTGTAACGGGAATATCCACTACAGAGCGCATTTCATGGATACAGGCAGCGACCAACTCTGGCTTGGCCATTAGACAAGCGCCAAACATACCGTTTTGCACTCTGTCCGACGGGCAACCTACGTTGATATTAATAGCGTCATAGCCCCGCTCCTGACAAAGCTTAGCACTGTGTGCCATATCCTTTGGATCAGAACCACCCAGCTGTACAACCACAGGATGTTCTTCTTCATTAAAGGCCAGATAATCGCCCTGACCATAAATGATGGCCCCGGTCGTCACCATTTCGGTATAAAGCACAGCATGTTCAGACAAAAGCCGATGAAAGTAGCGACAATGTTTATCCGTCCAGTCCAGCATAGGGGCTATAGAGAATCGGTGATCCATAATCACAGGCTTTGAAGTTGAAGTAGTGGAACTAGTCATAAAACGGCTGCCATCTGGTTAATCTGCTGCTTTCTACAGGCACTATAGCGGCCCTGTAGAAAAATCGCGCGAGTATACACCAGACAGCAAGGCTTTTCAGCGTAAAGCAAAGTTTGGCTTTAATTAGGCTAAGATTTTAGGAGCAACAAGCTGTAACGCGAATTCAATTCCAGCAAGGCTATCTTTTTCTCACCCTGTTTTAACGGTAATTCACCGGTGCGAACCTTGTTACGCTTTAAGCGCAGCAGTTGATAACCGGCCAGATAGACCAGCAATTTCCTGCTGTATTCTTCAAACCAGGAGCCATTAAAGTGGTGGATACTGAAATTTTCTTTACCCGCTTCTGGTGTACAAAAGTAATAACTCGGATAGATGCAAGCATCAGCCGACAGCTGGCAAAGCTGATCTGCGCGGTAAGGTTTATGCAAACCAAAATCACGGGCAAATAAATCACTGATAAGACCTGTGTTCGGCGTTAAGTCTTCAGAACCATCCGCCTTATAAAAAGATTTACTATCGTAGGCGCACAACAAACTCTGGATAATGGCATGACCAGGTGTAGCGCCCATCATGGCGGTTATAGGCGCTGTGCGGCCTTTAAAGCTTTCAAAACCAGTGACAAAACCGTGCTGACGGAAAAGACCAAGATCTGCAGTCAGCTCTAAATCGGTATCAAAGTAAAAACCGCCAAACTGATGCAATGCATACAAACGCAAATAATCTGACACAAAAGCCCATTTTTTTGCGGCAAAAGCCTGGGACGCATACCTATTGTCCACAGCCTCTAAGCGCTCATTGTTCCATTCTATGATTTCATAATCGGGCAGAAATTTTTTCCAGCTGGCAATACAACGCAAAGCCAGCTCTGATTTTGGGGCGTCACCCACCCAAACATAATGAATAATTTTTGGAATAAGCATGGGACTGTCGTTGCAAGTGCGAATGACTCAGTAGTCTAAGCATCAGCCCCAAACGGATTGTAACCATTTGTTGGTTTTTAGTAATAAGCTGAATTTGGGCAGGGGGTAGTACGGTTTAATTCCGTCATTTCAGCGACAACGCAGATCTCTCTTAGGATATAGATGTAGCCACATCGAACTGAAAAATGCACGAGAATAGTGAATACACTCTTAACTTTTACGGTCTATAAGGAAATCCCCATGCAAAGGCTGGAGCCGGCAAACTTATGTGATAAACTGGCAACATTGCTATGGAAATGAGCTGAGTTATGTCGATAGAATCTTTGGTCACCCGAGCCCGTCATATTTGTGATGTGAACGGTGCACGCTTTACCACTATCCGTGAAAAAGTGTTCCGCCTATTGGCTGACACCCACGGTGGTATTGGCGCTTATGAGCTACTGGAGCAACTAAAAGCCAGTGAACCTGCAGCAAAACCAGCCACAATTTACCGCGCTTTGGACTTTTTGACCGAGCAAGGCTTTATTCATAAAATAGAATCAACCAACGCTTTTTTGCTTTGCCATCACTTCGAACAACATCATCCTGCACAATTGTTAATTTGTGATCAGTGTGGTCAGGTTGATGAGTTGCACTCGTCCCCATTACAGCAAGAATTTGTAAAATTAGCCTCTGAAAAAGGCTTTTTAATTCAAAGACAAACTGTAGAAGCTCATGGAAGCTGTCAGAAGTGCCTGAAAAATGCGTCAAATGGCTGAATCCACTTGACGCATTTGGGTCAGACTAGCTATTTTAATAAGCTGAACTGAACAAAATTGCAAAAAAATTGGAAAAATTCATACCAAAACAATAAGCTAGACTTGTGTTATACGCCATAGCCACCTAACCTTTAAGTTGGCAGTACAATCAGGTCCAGACTCCGAACAGGCTAATTAAATGAATGTTGAGTATGTAAATCCGTTTCTCTCTTCGTTAGTCAATGTGTTAGGCACCATGGCCAATACTAAAATTGTGCCGGGTCAACCCCGATTAAAGAAAGATGAGCAGGCTCGCGGTGAAGTTTCAGGTTTGATTGGTATGATAGGCCCAACCACTAAAGGGTCGTTCTCAGTCACCTTTGAAGAATCTTTAGCGCTGGAAATCATGTCCAGAATGTTGGGTGAACGACCTGACAGTATTAATGAAGAAGTCACGGATATGGTGGGCGAAATCACCAATATGGTGACAGGTGGTGCTAAACGTATTCTGGGCGAAAAAGGCCACGAATTCAGTATGGCAACTCCTGTTGTTGTATCAGGAAAAGGCCACACTATTACCCACAAGACGACTGGTGCGAAAATTCTGATGCCGTTTGACTCAGACTTCGGCAAGGTATTTATTGAAGTCAGCTTCGACGAATAAACTGATTTGAGCAGATAAAAGCCGACTTAAGTCGGCTTTTTGTTATTTAGGTGTCTATATCCAGATATCTGAATTCGACTCTGCTGGTAATATTACAGAGAAGTTCATAGGGGATAGTCTGCACCCGTTCTGCAATTTCCTCTACTGGCAAATCTGCGCCCCATAACACAACCTCATCACCAATCTGTACATCGGCATCGCCAATATCTACAGTGGTCATATCCATAGAAACACGCCCTACTATAGGATAACGCTGGCCTTTAATCAGTACAGGGCAGCCGTTGCTGGCAGCTCTTGGATAGCCATCACCATAACCTACTGCCACTATAGCTAAGCGGGTATCAGCTGGCGCAGTCCAGGTTCCACCATACCCCACTTTGTCACCCTGCTTCACATCACGCACCGCTATAACGCTGCTGCTAAAGCTCATCACGGCCTTTAATTGATGTTGCTCTGCTCTGCCTTGCTCCATCGGCGAAACGCCGTATAAAGCTAATCCAGGGCGGATCCAGTGGCCATGACTTTGCGACCAGGCCAGGGTACCAGCGGAATTGGCCAGACAAAGCTCGCCTGCCAGCCCTTCAACAGTGTTCATAAAAAGATCGATTTGTGCTTGGGTGCTATCCGAATGCAGCTCATCTGCACTGGCAAAGTGCGTCATCAGCCGCATCGGCTGGATCACATTAGGGCTTTGGCACAACTGTTGATAAGCCTGCAAAAACTCTTCTGGCAATAAACCTAAACGGTGCATACCGCTGTCCATTTTTAACCAGACATGCACAGGCGAATCCAGTTCAGCAGCCACTAAAGCTTCTACCTGACTTGGATGATGCACTACCACCTGTAAGTTGCTGGCAACCACTTGCGGCAGCTCGTCAGCATGGAAAAAACCTTCCAGCAGCACTATAGGTTTGACTATGCCACCAGCGCGTAGCATCAGCGCTTCATCGATACGAGCCACACCAAAAGCACTGGCGTCTTTTAGCTGTTCGGCCACTTTCAATAAACCGTGGCCATAGGCGTTGGCTTTTAATACCGCCAGCACTTTGCTATTTGGAGCTGCAGCACGGACTTGTTGTAAATTATGCAATAAGGCCGCTAAATCAATACGGGCTTGTGGACGACGACTCATTAATACTCGTCCTCAAAACGGGCAGTACCTGCGTAATTGTCAAAACGTGAATACCGACCATGGAAGGTCAGGCGAATACGACCTATAGGGCCGTTACGTTGTTTGCCTATAATCACCTCGGCTGTGCCTTTATCCGGGCTATCGTCGTGATAGACCTCATCACGGTAGATAAACATAATTAAGTCGGCGTCCTGCTCAATAGAACCGGATTCCCTTAAGTCGGAGTTGACCGGGCGCTTATCAGCCCGTTGTTCCAAGCTACGGTTAAGCTGCGATAAGGCCACCACAGGCACTTTTAACTCTTTGGCTAAGGCTTTGAGTGAACGCGAAATTTCGGCGATTTCTAAAGTACGGTTTTCCGATAAACCAGGTACCGTCATCAGCTGCAGGTAGTCGACCATGATCATGCTCAAGCCACCATGCTCACGGGCGACACGACGGGCACGAGAACGCACTTCAGTGGGTGTTAAACCTGAGGCGTCATCGATATACATTTTGCCTTTGCTGTTCAGAAGTTCTATGGCGGAGGATAAACGCGCCCAATCTTCGTCATCCAGCTGACCAGTCCGCACTTTGGTCTGATCAATACGGCCTAAAGACGCCAGCATCCTCATCATAATTTGTTCGGACGGCATCTCTAAGCTGAAAATAAGCACAGGTTTGTCGCTGGTAATAGCAGCGTGTTCACACAGGTTCATCGCAAAAGTGGTTTTACCCATAGAAGGACGAGCCGCCACTATGATCAGATCGGACGGCTGCATGCCGTTGGTCATTTTATCCAGATCCATATACCCCGTAGATACACCAGTTAAACCACCGGCGCTTGGGTTACGGAATAGCTCGTCTATTTTGTCTATGGTTTTAGACAGAATGCTGTTGATAGGCTCAGGGCCTTCATTCGAGTTGGCGCGCTGCTCAGCAATTTTAAAGACTTTAGTTTCAGCGAAGTCCAAAAGCTCAGCACTGTTGCGGCCTTGTGGATCGTAACCAGCATCGGCAATATCGTGCGCCACTGCAATCATATCCCGCACCACTGCACGCTCTCGTACTATCTCGGCATAGGCCAGAATATTGGCGGCACTAGGGGTGTTTTTTGCAATCTCGCCTAAATAAGCAAAACCACCTACATCGGCTAGTTGCTGATTACGCTCTAAATCTTCGGATACCGTAATTAAGTCGATCGGCTGGTTGGCTTCTGCCACTCGCGACATGGCGGAAAAAATAAAGCGATGTGAACGTAAATAGAAGTCCTGCTCTACCACTTTTTCTGAGACTTTGTCCCAGGCATCATTATCCAGCATCAAGCCACCCAGTACGGATTGCTCAGCTTCAATGGAATGTGGCGGCATTTTTACCGCAGCGACTTGTTTGTCTCTTTGCTTATTGTCCATAACACCAGAAGTTCTAGAAATTGCGACAGGCTTGTATACCCAAGGTATAGCAACTCTGCATGGGAGCGATAGCCTACCATTAAAGCATGGTTGAAGGTTTGGAAAAATCAGCTTAGCGGAATTTTTTTAGTCTGAAACTAAGGTAAAACAGGAAGGGGATTGGGCACACAAAACTGTGTGCCCAAAAGGCTTATTAAGCCTCAGCAACCACTACTACTTTGATAGTAGCTGTTACTTCTGCGTGTAACTGCAGTGCGATGTTGAATTCGCCAGTTTCACGGATAGTACCGTTAGGTAACTTCACTTCTGCTTTCGTTACTGCAACACCTGCAGCAGTGATAGCATCAGCGATATCACGTGTACCAACTGAACCGAACAACTTACCTTCGTCACCAGCTTTAGAAGCTAAAGTCACTTCAGCCAGAGCAGCGATTTTCTCAGCACGAGCTTGAGAAGCTGCTAAAGTTTCAGCCAGTTTGGCTTCTAACTCAGCACGACGCTGTTCAAATTTTTCGATGTTAGCTTTGGTAGCTGGAACTGCTTTTCCTTGTGGGAATAAGAAGTTACGAGCATAACCAGATTTAACAGTTACGTTGTCGCCTAAACCACCCAGGTTAGCGACTTTGTCCAACAGAATAATTTCCATTGTAATACCCTCTCTGTATACGGTTTAACCAGTCGCTGCTTAGCTGTGTGAATCGCTGTATGGTAACAAGGCCAGGTAGCGGGCGCGTTTGATAGCGCGGGCTAATTGACGTTGATACTTAGCGCTGGTACCAGTGATACGGCTTGGGACAATTTTGCCACTTTCAGTGACATAATTTTTTAACGTAGCTGTATCTTTGTAATCGATCTCAATCACGCCTTCTGCAG